>Ga0302347_1000561_pt1 | contig 57388 bp, 53 predicted proteins | sample PhyWR1_FD_202178 | JGI IMG/M metagenome (GOLD analysis project Ga0302347, IMG submission 202178) | Leaf surface microbial communities from wheat plants in UC Gill Tract Community Farm, Albany, California, United States - DLSL W.R1 (v2)... | ecosystem: Host-associated > Plants > Phyllosphere >... | reverse complement strand
AGCAGGATGACATCAGCGTCTTCAGCGCGCGCTGTGACTTCCAGGGCCTGATGTTCACCCAGCAGGTCGACCATGCGCGAGCTGTCGTACTCATTCATCTGGCAACCGTGGGTTTCGATGTAAAGCTTCTTGGCCATGGGTGTTCATCAAGTGGTTCAAAGAACCGCGCATTATAGGGGGCATAGCCGTTGCTTCCTAGCGCTGTGCGTCTGAGGGCTATGCTATAGTTCGCGCCCTCTTTTTTACCTTCAGATGCTTACCCGCCCACCATGACCAAACGTGAAGCTCCAATCTACAAGGTGATATTCCTGAACCAGGGCCAGGTGTTCGAAATGTACGCCAAGCAGATCTATCAAAGTGATCTGTGGGGCTTCCTGGAAGTAGAGGAATTCGTCTTCGGTGAGCGCACGCAAATGGTCGTGGACCCGAGCGAAGAAAAGCTCAAGGCCCAGTTCGAAGGCGTGGTGCGCAGCTTTGTGCCGATGCATTCGATTGTGCGTATCGATGAGGTTGAACGTTTGGGTACGCCGAAAATCAGCGAAGCCCGTGGTGTCAGCAATGTGATGCCGTTTCCTTTTCCAATGCCTGAGAAGTAAGTCGGCCAGTTTGTATCTAATTGTTTGATAGCGTTGGTGCTGGTCAGAGTTCACTGGACTGAATCAGCACTTGATACAGCGTTTTAAAATTTACTGACAAGTTATGTGTTGTAGGTTGTAGGAAACTTCGCAAGTTTTCTTGCGGGCTTTGACCTGAGGCCAGAAATAATTCATGATTTTCTCCATAAAAAGAGGGCATCGTGAATGTCAATTAAACAACGTCTCCAGGATCAACTGTCTGGCAAGTCCATGGCCTCCAGAAACATTGCGTCCTATATGTTGGCCAATCTCAGTAATCTGCCTTTTGAAAGCGGAGCGGTTGTTGCCGAAAAGTTGGGCGTCAGTGAATCCACTATCGGTCGATTTAGCCGTGCGCTTGGTTTTAAGCACTTCAAGGAACTAAAAGTCGCTCTCAAGGCAGACTTGAGTGATAGCCCCTGGCTACTTGGCGACCGACTCCAGACTTTCCAACAGCAGGGCGCAGATGAAGACGCGCTGGGTAATAGCCTGGAGCTTGAAATAGCAGCGCTGGTGCGGGTATACGAATACACACGTACCGAGCGTTGGCATCAACTCACCTCCCTTCTTGCGCAACGCCCACAGGTGTTTGTCGCAGGTTTTGGTACTGAGCGCGGTATCGCCAGCTCGATGGTGCACATGTTGCAATACCTGAGAAGCAGGGTGCATCTGGTTGATGGTGCTTCCGGGCATTTTGGTGAGGTGCTGCTTTCGTCGCCACAGGATTCAATGCTTGTGGTGTATGAAGCGCGACGTTACTCAAGGCATGCCTTGCTGCTGTGTAGCGAGGCGCGCAAACGTTCTATTCCGGTGGTATTGATTACCGATAATTTCTGCGGTTGGGCTGAGCACCATGCCGACGAAGTATTCCGTGTCTCTACCGAGTTGGGGCTGGTGTGGGACTCAACGTCGACCATGCTGTCATTGACTCACTTGTTAATAAATGATGTGTCCAGGAAGTTAGGGGCTGATGTTGAAAGTCATCTGGAAGCAATTGCTCAATTGCATCATTCATTTGTGGGCTATGTAAAAAGTTGATGTGTTGCTGTTTGTAACCGCTTTCAAATCTGACTGGGCGTGTTGCCCGTGGTTGAACTGTTTATTTGTAACTTCGGCTATTTATATTCGGGAGAAGACTTGTGCGCGATCCTCGATATGACATTCTTTTTGAACCGGTACAAATAGGGCCGGTGCGCACGCGCAACCGCTTCTATCAGGTGCCCCATTGCAATGGTATGGGCCATGTCCATCCTTCGGCCATGGCGCGAATGCGCGGAGTAAAGGCCGAGGGTGGCTGGGGAGTGGTTTGCACCGAGGAATGCGAGATCAGCCCGCTGAGCGAGTTTTCTCCCTATATAGAAGCGCGTTTGTGGGATGAGCGCGATATCCCGGCCTTGGCTCGCATGTGTGAAGAGGTGCATCAGCATGGTTCTTTGGCCGGGGTCGAACTGGCCTTCAACGGTTATTCCGCACCGAATCGCTACAGCCGGGAAATTCCCTGGGCGCCTTCCAATACCCCCGTTCGTGGCTATGACCCCGTGCAGGCACGGGCCATGTCACGCACCGATATCAAGCAGTTGCGCGATATGCATCGGGCGGCGGCCCTGAGGGCACGGGATGCGGGTTTTGACATTGTGTATGTCTACGCCGGCCACGATCTGGGCTTGCCGTTTCACTTTCTGACCCCGCGTAACAATCGTCGTACCGATGAATATGGCGGCAGTCTTTTTAACCGCGCCCGCCTGTTGCGTGAATTGATTGAGGATACCAAAGAGGCAGTCGGCGATCGCTGCGCGGTGGCCGTGAGGCTGGCTGTTGAAGAGCATGCAGGCAGTGGCGGTATTTCCCGGAGTGGTGAAGGTTTCGAGGTTTTCTCCATGTTGGCGAACTTGCCGGACCTGTGGGATATCAACGTAGCCGACTGGTCCAATGACAGCGTAACCGCGCGTTTTGCCGCCGAAGGCTATCAGGAGGCGATTTTTACCGGGCTCAAGCCTTTGACCTGTAAGCCCATTGTTGGCGTGGGTCGCTTTACCTCGCCAGACACCATGGCGTCTCTGGTACGGCGCGGCGTGCTGGACCTGATTGGGGCTGCGCGACCTTCAATTGCCGACCCCTTTTTGCCGCAAAAGATACAAGAAGGGCGGGTGGATGAGATTCGCGAGTGCATAGGTTGCAATATCTGTGTCAGTGGCGACCACACCAGTACTCCTTTGCGCTGTACGCAAAATCCGACCATGGGCGAGGAATGGCGACGGGGCTGGCATCCGGAGCGTGTCGAGCCCAAACGCAACCCGGGCCGGGCACTGGTGGTCGGTGCCGGGCCAGCGGGCCTTGAGTGTGCCCGGGTGCTCGGTGCGCGAGGGGTCGAGGTCATGCTTGCCGAGGCCAGCCGGACCTTGGGCGGGCGTGTCGCGGTCGAGTCGAAACTGCCGGGTTTGTCGAGCTGGGGCCGGGTGGTCGACTACCGGGTAGATGCCCTGAGCCGTCTGGACACCGTGGAGATTTACCGTGAAAGCCGTCTTGGGGTGCAGGACGTTTTGGATCTTGGCGTCGACGATGTATTCGTCGCGACCGGTTCGTACTGGCGTAATGATGGGTTGGGCCGGGCGCTGCGCCAGCCCCTGGCGGGCCTGGAGAACATAGCGGTATTTACGCCTGATCAGGTCATGGCGGGAGCTGTGTTGCCATCGCCGGTGCTTCTATTTGATGACGACCATTACTACATGGGTAATGTGCTGGCCGAGCTGCTGGTTGCGCAAGGTATCGAAGTGGTTTTCGTCACCCCGGCACCTGATGTTGCGACCTGGACCCACAACACTCTTGAGCAGAACCGTATCCAGCGTCGACTGCTTGAATTGAACGTCACCATCATTGCTTCCCACTCGCTGGTCAAGGTCACGCCAGAAGGCGTGATGGCCTGTTGTGTTTATACCGGTCGTCCCCGGGTTATCGAGGCGGCGGCCATGCTGCTGGTGACCTCCCGTGAGCCCGAGCAGGGGTTGTACGAGGCGCTTGATGCCCAGCCCGGCTCGCTGATTGAGGCCGGTATCAAGACCGTGACCATGCTGGGTGACTGCCTGGCGCCGGGGACTATAGCCGCTGCGGTTTATTCAGGGCATCGCACCGCTCGCGAGTTTGATGTGCCTGCGCCAGAGCGGGTAGTGCTGCGCGAAACTTCAGCTCTGTATGTGCCCTGAACGGCGGTTGCAGAGCAATGGACGCCATGCCTGCCAGGGCGATCAGTTCTGTCACGTTGATCGTTGGCAGGTTTTTCATAAAACAATCAGGAATATAACAATGAAAACAATTGTTCCGATCTTGTGCGCATTAGTGCTGCTTTTCACGGGTGGTCTGGTGTTTGCAAAAGACTACAAGGTGATTCGTTTTGGTGCGGATCCAACCTATGCACCTTTTGCTTCCAAAGCGGCGGACGGGTCTCTGGTGGGTTTTGAGATCGATATTGGCAATGCCTTGTGCGCCAAGCTCAACGTCAAATGTCAGTGGGTTGAAAGCGATTTCGACGGGCTGATCCCGAGCCTGAACTCGGGAAAAATTGACGCAATTCTGGCATCCATGTCCATAACGCCTGCGCGGCAGAAAGTCATTGATTTTTCTTCGGAGGTTTTTTCCAGCCCTACTTCCCTGCTCTTTAAAAACGGCGCCGCGCTGGATGAGAGCCTGGAATCGGCAAGGGGCAAGTCCGTTGGTTATCTACAGGGCAGCATCCAGGAGGTCTACGCCACTCGGGTGTTGTCCAGGGCAGGTTTAAAAGTGGTGGCTTACCCGGATCAGGATAGGGTCTATGCCGACTTGATCTCAGGTCGACTGGTGGCCTCGATTCAGGACTCCTTGCAGGCCCAAATGGGGTTTTTACGCACTGCCCAGGGGGCTGGTTTTGAAGTGGGCAAACCGATTGAAAGTGAACTGCTGCCTTCAAAAAGTGCCATCGGCATCGCCAAAGGTAACGAGGCCCTCAAGACTCTTCTTGATCAGGGGCTGGCAGCACTGCATGCCGATGGCACCTACGACCGGCTGCAAAAGAAATACTTCGGTGACATCAATATGTTCAGCGGCAAGTAATGGCCGAGGCTGGCAGCCAGGGCTCTGGCTGTCAGTGCTTGCCCGGTCAAGCGCCCGCATCAAGAGGACCCGCTCATGCTGGAGCAGTCATTTGCGTGTTGCACAGATTTTTTTGAGGGATTGAACGGCTACGGTCAATTGCTGCTGCTGGGGACCTGGGTGACCCTCAAACTGGCGTTTTTGTCGTTGTGCCTGAGTTTGGCCCTGGGGCTTGTCGGTGCCCAGGCCAAGTTATCCACAGCGCGTTTCTGGCGCGGTTGTGCACAACTTTATACAACGCTTATTCGCGGGGTGCCGGATCTGGTGCTGATGCTGCTGATTTTTTATGGCTTGCAGACCGGAGTCAGTCAGCTAACCACTCGTATGGGGTGGCCCTATATCGAGATAAACGCGTTCAGCGCCGGCGTTATCACCCTGGGCTTTATTTACGGTGCTTATTTCACCGAGACGTTTCGTGGTGCCTTGCTGGCCGTACCACCCGGCCAGATAGAGGCGGGCCGGGCCTTTGGCCTGAGCTCGATCCAGTGTTTTCGCCATGTGGTTTTCCCGCAGATGATGCGCTTTGCCCTGCCGGGGCTGGGTAACAACTGGCAGGTATTGCTCAAGGCGACTGCGCTGGTCTCGATCATTGGCCTGGCGGATTTGGTGAAAGTGGCCCATGACGCGGGCAAAAGCAGTTATCAGCTGTTTTATTTCCTGTTACTGGCGGCGCTGATCTACCTGCTGATTACCATGGTTTCCAATGTGTTCCTGCACCTGCTTGAGCGTCGATTCGGGATGGGCGTTCGAGGGCCGCAAACATGATCGAGCTAGTGCAAGAGTATTGGCGGCCCTTTCTATACAGCGATGGCCAGCAAATCAGCGGCTTGACCATGACTTTATGGCTGACCAGTGCCGCGATTGGCCTTGGGTTCATTTTGGCGCTCCCGCTTTCAATTGCCCGAGTGTCGTCGCGGTTTTGGGTACGCTGGCCCGTGCAGTGCTACATCTATGTATTTCGCGGGACGCCGCTCTATATCCAGCTTTTGATCATTTATTCCGGGATCTACAGCCTTGCCGCAATCCGCGAGCAACCGCTGCTGGACAGTTTTTTCCGTGACGCCCTTAACTGCACAGTGCTGGCCTTTACGCTCAATACATGTGCCTACACAACCGAAATCTTCGCGGGCGCTATTCGCAGTCTGGACCGGGGTGAGGTGGAAGCGGCCCGTGCATACGGGTTCCGCGGCTGGAAACTGTATGCCTATGTGATCATGCCCCAGGCCCTGCGCCGCTCATTGCCGTACTACAGCAATGAAGTGATCCTGTTGTTGCACTCCACCACGCTCGCGTTCACCGCCACGGTGCCCGACATCTTGAAAGTCGCCCGGGATGCCAATGCCGCCACCTTTCTGACCTTTCAGGCCTTCGGTATTGCGGCGCTGCTGTATCTGATTGTGACCTTTGTGCTGGTCGGCCTGTTCCGTCTGGCTGAACACCGCTGGCTGGCCTTTCTTGGCCCGCGCCGCTAGGAGAGTCAAATGTACCTGCAGCATCATGAGTTAATAGCGGCGGTACCGGGTACCGCCCGACAGATTCACAGCTTTCATTACGGCCCGGACAAGTCCTGCGGAAAAATCTATATCCAGGCGTCCCTGCATGCCGATGAACTGCCCGGGATGCTTGTGCTCTGGCATCTCAAGCACCGGCTGCTTGAAATGGAGGCAGCCAACCTGTTGCGCAAGCAGATCGTGCTGGTGCCTGTAGCCAACCCGATCGGGCTTGAACAGGTGTTGATGGATGTACCGCAAGGGCGCTTTGACAGCGAAAGCCGGGAGAACTTTAACCGCCTTTTTCTGGACGTCAGTGAAGAGGTGGGTGATTGCGTCGAATCCCTTTTGACTGGAGATGAGGTGCATAACACCGGTGTGATCCGCCTGACGCTTGCGCACGTCCTGGCCAGCAAGCAGGCGGGAACGCAACTGCAATCCATGCGCCTGATCCTGCAAACACTGGCCTGTGACGCCGATATTGCTCTGGATCTGCATTGTGATTTTGAGGCCGTTCAACATTTGTATGCGTCTCCGGATTTCTGGGCCGAAGTTGAGCCATTGGCGCGTTATCTGGGGGCCGAAGCCTGCTTTTTGGCGCGCGAATCCGGCGGGTATTCATTTGATGAATGCATCACTTTGCTCTGGATAAAATTGCAGGCGCGCTTTAAATCCCGATTCCCGGTGGCTGTCCCGAGCTTCGCCGTGACCCTTGAGCTGCGTGGGGTGGGCGATGTCAGTCATGAACTGGCACGAGCAGATTGCCAGGCGCTGCTTGATTACTTGACTCATGTGGGTGCCATCGAGGGCCAGGCAGCCCCTTTGCCACCCTTGCTGAACCCGCCAACACCACTGGCAGGGGTCGAGCCGGTGTACGCGCCGGTCGGGGGGCTGGTGGTGTTCAGTGCCCGGGTGGGTGACTACCTCCAGGCGGGGGACATTGTGGCTGAAATCATTGATCCCATTACAGATAGCCGTACGCCCGTCGCCTGTACCCATGAAGGTCTGCTGTATGTGCGCTCGGTACGCCGTATGGCCACGGCCGGTATGGCCATTGCCCATGTCGCAGGGCCGCAGGCGTATCGCTGCGGTGATCTGCTATCCCCTTGAGGAGTGAGTGTTATGTACACATTGACCGTGGATTATTTCACCAAAAACTATGGTGAGCTGGAGGTACTCAAGGGCGTCTCGCTCAAGGCCTGTGCCGGGGATGTAATCAGCCTGATTGGTGCCAGCGGGTCAGGCAAAAGCACATTCCTGCGTTGTATCAATCATCTGGAAAGGCCCAGTGGCGGGACAATGAGCCTGAATGGGCAGGATGTGCCCATGGTCAGTAAGGTGGATGGCTTGCATGTGCGGGATGAGCGCCAGTTGCAGCAGATCCGTACACGGCTGGCGATGGTTTTTCAGCACTTCAACCTGTGGAGCCACCTGAGCGTGCTGGACAATATCAGCCTGGCGCCACAGCGGGTACTGGGGCTTGGCAAGGCTCAAGCCCGTGCCCGGGCCCGTTATTATCTGGATAAAGTGGGCTTGCCGATCCGGATAGCCGACCAGTACCCGGCCTTCTTGTCCGGTGGCCAGCAGCAGCGCGTGGCGATTGCCCGGGCGTTGGCGATGGAACCTGACGTCATGTTGCTCGATGAACCCACCTCAGCGCTGGACCCGGAGCTGGTCGGCGAAGTGCTCAAGGTGATTGAGGGATTAGCCCAAGAGGGCAAAACCATGATTATGGTCACCCATGAAATGAGCTTCGCGCAGCAGGTGTCCAGCCAGGTGCTGTTTTTGCATCAGGGGCGGATAGCTGAAGAAGGCAGACCGCAAGAGCTGTTCAACTGCCCGCAGACTGAGCGGCTACGGCAGTTTTTAGGCGGGCGTGATTAAACACCCGGTAGGGCAGGCGCCTTGCTCGACGGCCGAACTATAAGTTTGTTATGTGTTGGGGGGGACGCGCAGGAGTGAGGATGAACAGAATCTACAGAAAGCATTTGAAGTCATGCAGGAACTTCATGAACTGGAATTTGGGCAGAAAATGATTTCTGTCTGGGTTGCTCAGTTGTCGGTTTAGATATCAGTGGACAATCAGATGGCTCTTGGCGATCTTATCTCAAGGGACAGGCAGGGTTGCTCGCTGGCTTTGTATGCCTGCAGCTTCGCATCAGGCTTATGCACCAGAAGACAGCTTTGCAGTCAGCAGTCTGTTGAGTGTGTGCTGATGCATTCAAGGCAACGGCGCAAACGGCGAACGGGCGTCAGTGGACTGCAGCTCTTGCAGGTACTGGCGGAAGATCTGCCCGAGGATCTGGGTGGCGGTTTCGAGCTGGTCACGGGGCATTTGCTCGGCCACCAGGTCGGCGGTGTCCAGTGCGTCTTCAGCGCCGTTGACTGCGGCCATTTTCAGCACGATATACGCCTGAATGTTATTGGCTGGCACGCCTTCGCCCTTGAAGAACATGGTGCCCAGCTGAAACTGGGCCATGGCGTGGCCTTGCAGGGATGCCTGCTCGAAGTAGCTCAGTGCCTTGTTGAGGTCTTGCGGGGTGTTTTTACCGTCGTAATAGAACTCGCCCAACTCGTATTCGGCTTCTGCATCCCCGGCTTTTGCCGCTGCTTCACACGCCGCCAGTGCCTCTGCGAGGTCTTCAGGCTGAGTATTGAGGGTGCAGCGACCCATCGCTGGGATCAACAACGAGTTACCGCCTGCCTGGGCAAGCAGCGGTTGTAGGAGCAACAGGCAGCCCAGTGCAAGGGCGCGGCCGGTGCGGTTCATGGTAATCGACGTACCTCTGAATGACGGGTTGACCCGACCAAGGGATGTATAGGCGCGCATTATGAAATAAGCAGAGGCAACCTTACAAAGTCTTTACTCGTTTTTCTGCTGCGTAACCGCGATATCCATTGATTTAAGACGATTTTGGACGGGCGGGGTAAAAGATCAGCCCATTACAGGCATAAAAAAACGGCAAGGGTGTAAACCCTTGCCGTGTTTTGCATCACTTCAGTGCGGCAAATGCGCGTTCTGCTGCGTCCAGGGTCAGTTGCAGCTCGGTTTCGCCGTGGGCGATCGAGGTGAAACCTGCTTCAAAAGCGCTTGGCGCCAGGTACACGCCACCTTCAAGCATCAGGTGGAAGAAGCGCTTGAACAGGTCGGCATCGCTGGCCATCACGTCGTCGAAGGTGACGATGTCATCGGCGCCGCTGAAGTACAGGCCGAACATGCCGCCGGCCTGGGTGGTCACAAACGGAATACCTGCAGCGTCGGCGCGCTGCTGCAGACCATCGAGCAGGCGTGTGGTGTAGTCGCTCAGCTCGGCGTGGAAGCCAGGGCGGCTGATCAGGCGCAGGGTGGTCAGGCCTGCGGCCATTGCCAGCGGGTTACCGGACAGAGTGCCCGCCTGGTAAACCGGGCCCAGTGGTGCGATGTGCTGCATGATTTCGCGTTTGCCGCCAAAGCAGCCGACCGGCATGCCGCCGCCGATGATCTTGCCGAAGGTGCTCAGGTCCGGGGTCACGCCGTAATGGGCTTGTGCGCCGCCAAGGGCAACCCGGAAACCGGTCATCACTTCGTCAAAAATCAGCACCACGCCGTGCTTGTCGCACAGGCTGCGCAGGCCTTCAAGGAAGCCCGGCGCAGGTGGCACGCAGTTCATGTTGCCGGCCACCGGCTCGACGATGATGCAGGCCACGCTGTCGCCGACTTCGCCCAGCAGTTTTTCAACGGCGTCGATATCGTTGAAAGCGCTGGTCAGGGTGTGTTTGGCGAAATCCGCCGGAACCCCGGCAGAACTTGGTACGCCCTGGGTCAGCAGGCCCGAACCGGCCTTGACCAGCAGGCTGTCGGAGTGGCCGTGGTAGCAGCCTTCAAACTTGAGGATATTGTCGCGACCGGTGAAACCACGGGCCAGGCGGATGGCACTCATGGTGGCTTCAGTGCCGGAGCTGACCATGCGCACCATTTCCATCGACGGTACGATGGAGCACACCAGATCGGCCATCTCGGTTTCCATGGCAGTTGGGGCGCCGTACGACAGACCGTGCTCCAGTTGCCCACGCACTGCATCCAGTACTTGCGGGTGGCTGTGGCCCAGGATCATCGGCCCCCACGAGCCGACGTAATCCACGTAGCGCTTGTTGTCTTCGTCAGTGACGTAGGCGCCTTCGGCGTGCTTGAAGAACAGTGGAGTACCGCCCACGCTTTTGAAGGCACGTACTGGCGAGTTGACGCCGCCGGGGATGTGTTTTTGGGCGTTGGCAAACAGGGTTTCGGAACGAGACATGGTGGGCTCTCTCAGAATCAGGATTCGGTATTTAAAGTGACAGCAAGGTGTTGAATGCCCTGGCGCGCAGGGTGACTTCCCGGGTGCTTTCGGCACCAAACAGGCCATGCACCACTGCCAGCAGATCGGCGCCGTGGGCAACCAGCGGTGCTGCGTTATCCAGGGTAATGCCGCCAATCACGCATATCGGCAGGCTGAGGCGGGCGCGGGCCTGGTCCAGCACGTCCAGGGTTGCGGTGGGCGCCCCGGGTTTGGTGCTGGAATTGAAAAAACGACCAAAGGCGACATAACTCGCCCCTTCTTTTGCGGCTTGCTCGGCCAACTCGATCTGGCTGTGGCAGGTCGAACCAATAATGGCCTTGGGCCCCAGCAGCGCACGGGCCGGAGTCAGTGGCCCGTCGGTTTGCCCCAGGTGTACGCCGACACCCAGGCGAGCAGCCAGTTCGGCATCGTCGTTGATGATCAAGTGCGCCTTGTAGCGCTCGCACAAGCCGCGCAATGCCTCGGCTTCGCGCAGGCGGCGGGCGTCGTCATTACTTTTGTCGCGGTATTGCAACAGTGTCAGGCCGCCGTCGAGGGCCGCTTCAACATAAGGCAGCAGTTTGCCAGCCAGCAGTTGGCTGTCGGTGATTGCATACAGGCCGCGCAGGGTCATGGGTGGTGCCTCATTCGTTACGAGCAGAAGTCCAGCGGCAAACGGCGTGGTACAAATTGCCCTTGCCCCAGTTGCTCGGCATCGCGCAGGGTGCGCCACGTGTAGTCGAGCGCGGTTTTCACGGCGCTGACCAGTTCTTCACCGATGGCCAAGCGCCCGGCCAAGGTACTGGCCAACGTGCAACCCGAACCGTGATAGCTGCCGGGTAAACGATGGCAGGTAAAGGTGTGGCGGCTGCCGTCGCGGCAGTACAGGCGGTTATGGACTTCGTGTTCATCACCGTGACCGCCGGTGATCAGCAGGTGCTGGCAAAAGGGCAGGAGCTTTTCTGCGCACTCATCGGCGCTGCCCTCGGGCAGTTCAGCCAGGATGCGGGCTTCGGGCAGGTTGGGGGTGGCAATGGTGGCCAGGGGCAGCAGGCGTTCGCGCATGGCGTATCCCACTTCGTCCTTGCCCAGCCGTCCGCCACCGCCTGCACGCAGCACGGGGTCACAGACCATCGGCAGATGCGGGTTGGCCTGCAGCAGCTCGACCACGGTGTCGACCATCTCCAGTGAACCGAGCATGCCTAGCTTGACCGCCGCAACGGTGGAGTCGCTGAGCACGGCATCGGCTTGCGCCAGCACCCACTCACGGTCCAGCACGCGGAAATCACGGACATTGACAGTGTTCTGCACAGTCAGGGCGGTCACCACCGGGGCGGCGTGACAACCTTGAGCCAGCAGGGCTTCGATATCTGCCTGCAAGCCGGCACCACCACTGGGGTCATGGCCGGAGAGACAGAGGACAACGGGGCGAGAACTGTAGATATTCATGGTGCGCGAGCTTACCACCAAACGGTTTTTGGCGGCGCTTGGTCGGTGCTCAGTTGTATGTTGCTTGTAAGCTATTGATTGTCCCTATGTTTTTAATCTGTCGAATACGCTTGGATCGCTGTAATGCCCGTTCTAGAGCCTTTCTTTAGATTTGTTGCGTGGTGTGTATGTGCCATTAATGGCTATGTTAGAGTGCCTGCAATTTAATAACCGGTCATTCGGTCGACGTGATCTCAAAGGGAAGATGAGATTACCCACGTCACCGAGTGAGTTACGTTGGGGCTGTATGCGCTATTTGCTGATGATGATGTTGGGCTGGCTACCGATGCTGGCCAGCGCAGTCGCTTTTGACGAAACCACACAAAGCCTGCCCTTGGGCCGCGTGATGCAAGTGTTCGAAGACGTGGGCGGGGAGGCGACGCTGGCCGATGTCAGCGCGCAGGACGATCTGTTCAAGCCTCACACCAAAGACACGCTGAACGCGGGCTACTCGCACTCGGCCTTCTGGGTCAAAGTAGACCTGCGCTATCAGCCGCAAGATCCACTGGTGCATCGCACCTGGCTGCTGGAGTTGGCCTACCCGCCGCTTGATTCCATCGAACTGTACCTGGCCGATGCCGCAGGCAAGTACCAGTTGGTCGAGCGTACCGGCGATTCGCTGCCCTTCGACAGTCGCCAGATCAAAGAAAACAACTACCTGTTTGAAATCAACTTCAGCCCCGGGCAAAGCCAGACCGTGTATTTGCGCCTGGCCAGCCAGGGCTCTGTGCAGGCGCCGCTGACACTATGGTCTGCGCAGGCTTACCTCGAAGAACAACCCGTACGGATCTACATCCTGGGCCTGATCTATGGTGTGTTGCTGGGGATGCTGGTTTACAACCTGTTTATCTACCTCAGCGTGCGCGACACCAGTTACCTCTACTACATCTTCTATATCGCTTCGTTTGGTTTGTACCAACTCTCGGTCAATGGCGCGGCAGTGCAATACTTCTGGCCGAACAACCCGTGGTGGGCCAATGCCTCCACGCCGTTCCTGATTGGCGCATCGGCGTTCTTCGGTTGCCAGTTTGCCCGCTCATTTTTGCACACCGCTTCCCACAGCCGCTGGCTGGACCGGGCCTTGATATTCCTGATGGCGGTAGGTGTGCTGGTGATGGTGCTCGCGCTGACCACCAGTTATGCCGTGTCGTTACGTCTGGCCACGGGGCTGGCACTGGCGTTTATTGTCACTATCTTTACCGCCGGAGTGGTGGCCTGGATCCGTGGCCTGCGGGTGGCGCGCTACTTTGTGATCGCCTGGTCGGCCTTTTTACTTGGCGGGCTAGTTAATACGCTGATGGTGCTGGGCTATCTGCCAAATGTATTCCTGACCATGTACGCCAGCCAGATCGGCTCAGCGATCGAGGTGGGGCTGCTGTCGCTGGCGCTTGCCGACCGGATCAATGCCATGCGTGACCTGCAGGCGCGCACGCTGCAAGAATCCGGGCAGAAACTGGCCGCGATGAACCAGCAACTGGCCCGTACCAACCAGCTTAAAGACGAATTTCTGGCCACGGTTACCCACGAACTGCGCACCCCCATGAATGGTGTGATCGGCTCTCTGGAGCTGATCAAGACCCTGGACATGAGCCCCGAACTTGAGCAGTACACCCAGACCGCGCAAGGTTCGGCGCGGGAAATGATGCATATGGTCAATGGCATTCTGACCCTGACGGAGCTGCAGGCAGGGCGGCTGTCGGCGCGTCCACGGCCATTCAGCTTGAATGAGCTATTGCAGGGGCTGAGTGAGCAGTTCGGGCCTGCAGCACGCAACAAGGGCCTGGAGTTCTCCTATGAAGTGGCCCGTAACCTGCCTGATCATTGGGGGGGCGATGCCGAGAAAATCCGTCAATGCCTGGAATGCTTGCTGGATAACGCCATCAAGTTCACCCGTAAGGGCGCCGTGATGGTGCGTGTTACCGGCAAGGCTGGGGAGGCGGGGCGCTGGGCAATGGCATTCAATGTCATCGACACAGGCATCGGTTTTGTTCATCAGGAACAGGCCGAGCTGTATCAGCACTTCTTCCAGGTTGACGGTTCAATGACCCGCGAATATGGCGGGCTGGGTATCGGCCTGGCAATTTGCCGACGCCTGGTGGAGCTGCTCGGCGGACGCCTGACCCATCATTCGTTGCCGGGCCAGGGCTCACAGTTTCAATTGTTGCTGGAGCTGGAGTTGTCGGAGCAACCCCTGGCGCACAGCCCGGCATTGGTCCGGGCGCCGGGTGAGTGTGTTGTCCTGCTGGTGGAAGATCCGGCCAACCCCGTCATGGTGCGTGCCATGTTGCTCAAGCTGGGTTACCGCGTGCTTGGCGTCGACAGCGGGCAGGCAGCCATAGACGCCCTGCGCCGCGAGCGGGTGGATGCGGTGTTGCTGGCCTGCCCGTTGGCGCTGGTGTCGGGCACATCCATGGGCAGCCAGTTGCTGACTTTGGCTGCATGCGCGCAATTGCCCGTGCTGGCGCTGTTCGAGTCAGAGGCTGAGGCCCTTCAAGCCCTTGAAAAGGTCGATGGCATCACCGACTACCTGCTCAAGCCGCTGCGCTTTGAAGCGCTGCAACACACCTTGTCCCAGCGTTTATTGATTGAGGAAGGTGGTAAAAACGCCGAGTTTTAGGCGGTTATGCCACTTGTTCAGGCTCCCATGCGTGCTTCACTGGATCCATAGGCATGATCCACAGGAGCCCGCGCAATGAACCTGCATCAGTACGCTGAAACCCATCAGGTGACCAACCAGCCGCCGTCTCTGGACGGTGTGAACTTGTATCGCATCGACCTGCCCTTACAGCACTGGAGCCAATATTTCGGCGCGGGCTGGGCGCAGGGGCGGATCGACGAATACGGTGCGCTGGCGGGTGGGCCGTTGATGGCCTCGGGATTTTTGGCCAATGAAAACAAACCGCAGTTTGTCAGCCATGACCGTTATGGTCACAGGATCGATCTGGTGGAGTTTCACCCGGCCTACCATGAGCTGATGCGCACGGCGATTGAACACGGCCTGCCGTCCTTGCCCTGGACCGACCCGCAACCCGGTGCCCATGTGGCCCGTGCCTCAATGACCTACCTGCACAGCCAGGCCGAAGCGGGCAGCGGTTGCCCCTTGACCATGACCTTTGCCAGCGTCCCGGCCCTGCGCCTGCAACCGGAGATTGCCGATATCTGGCTACCCAAGGTACTGGCCACGCAATACGACCCGCGCAATGTCGATATCAGCCAGAAAGCCGGGGTCACCCTGGGTATGGCCATGACCGAAAAGCAGGGCGGCACCGACGTGCGGGCCAATACCACCCGCGCCTACCCTGTGGCAGCCAGGGGGCCGGGGCAGGCCTATGAACTGCTCGGGCACAAATGGTTCTGCTCGGCGCCGATGTGCGATGGCTTTCTTACCCTGGCACAAACCGACAAAGGTCTGAGCTGCTTTTTGCTGCCGCGCCATCGACCCGACGGTAGCCGCAACGAGTTCTATATCCAGCGTTTGAAAAACAAGCTGGGCAACAGCTCCAACGCCTCAAGCGAAGTTGAATTCCGTGGGGCATTGGCCTGGATGATCGGTGAAGAAGGTCGCGGTGTGCCGACGATTATTGAAATGGTCGCCATGACCCGCTTCGATTGCATGGTCGGCTCCAGCGCCTTGATGCGTCAGGCACTGACCCAGGCCAGCCATCATTGTGCTCATCGGCTGGTGGGCGGCCGGGTGCTGGCGGATCAGCCGCTGATGCAAAACGTACTGGCCGACCTGGCCCTGGAAAGTGAGGCCGCACTGGCCTTGAGCCTACGCATGGGCCGGGCGCTGGATCATCTGGATGATCCGCAGGAAGTATTGTTTTCACGGCTGGTGACGGCAGTGGGCAAGTACTGGATCTGCAAACGGGCCCCGGCGATGATCAATGAAGCGGCCGAATGCATGGGCGGTGCGGGTTATGTGGAAGACAGCATTTTGCCGCGTCTGTATCGCGAGGCTCCGGTGAATTCGACGTGGGAAGGTTCCGGCAATGTGCAATGCCTGGACGTACTGCGAGCCTTGTCCAAGGAGCCGGGCGTGCTCGATATGCTGTTTGCCGAGCTGGGCGACGGGCATGGCGACAAGCGCCTGGGACAGCATATAGCGCAGCTTAAAAGCGCATTCAAAGACACTGACGATATCCAATACCGTGCGCGCCAATTGACCGAAGACATTGCATTGGGTCTGCAGGCAAAACTGCTGCTGGAGGCGGGTAACAGTGATGTCAGCGACGCATTTATTGTCAGCCGCCTGCAAGGCAGCGGGCGGGTCTACGGCACATTGCCACGGTGGGTGAATGTGGCGGCGATTGTTGCTCGTTCGACCCCTGCGATAGCCTGAAAGTTTGCCCTATGTGGGCACCACAACCCTTGTGGGAGTGGGCTTGCTCGCGATACAGACGCCGCAGTTTGTCGGGTGTACCGCGTCGATCCGATCGCGAGCAAGCCCGCTCCCACAGGGCCGCCCCGCATGAGTTCCTCCCAAGAGGTCTTCTCGCAGGAAATCCGTGGCACGACTGCATTTTGTAGCTGTCTTTACCCATTGATGCAGGCAAGATAAAGGCCTGCCCGTTCAGAAGACAGGATGCTTATCGTGACCGAAGCTTTTATTGTCGTTTCCACCGCTGAAGAGGCCGTCGACCGGCTTGCTGCCTTGCACGAGCGCGCAACCAAGGCCTTGAGTCAGGCACTTAAACGTTATCTCAAGGACCGCGCCGAACCCTCTGCGCAAGAACGCGCACTGTTTCGCTACCCCGAGCTGCGTTTGACCTACCGCAGCAATGGCGAGGTGCCTACCACCACTCGCGCTTATGCCAAGGTCCAGTTGCCGGGCACCTACAGCGTCACCGTCACTCATCCCGCCTCTTTCCGTAACTACCTGCTGGAGCAGTTGGTGCCGTTGATGCGCGATTTCACTGTTGAGGTGGAAGTCGGTGTCAGCGAACAAAATATTCCGTACCCCTATGTGGTCGAACAGGGCGATGAATTGGCCGGTTCCGGTGTGACGGCTGCGGCGTTGGCGCGGGTGTTCCCGAGCACCGACCTGTCCGCCGCCACCGATGGCATTGCCGATGGCCTGTACGATTGGGAAAACACTGATCCATTGCCACTGGCACTGTTTGACGCGGCGCGGGTCGACTTCTCGTTGCGCCGCCTGGTGCACTACACCGGCAGTGACTGGCGCCATGTGCAGCCGTGGATTCTGCTGACCAACTACCATCGCTATGTTGACCAATTCATCCTCCACGGCCTTGAGCAGTTGCGCGACAACCCGCGCTTTGTGCGCATGGTGATGCCGGGCAACGTGATCATCGAAAAATCCATGGACTATGGCGAAGCCCAGGCCATTGCGGCGGGCGTGGTGTGGCACCGCTACCAGATGCCGGCCTATCACCTGCAGGCCAATGATGGCCACGGTGTGACCCTGGTGAATATCGGTGTTGGCCCGTCCAACGCAAAAAACATCACCGATCATCTGGCGGTGCTGCGTCCGCATTGCTGGTTGATGATTGGTCACTGCGGTGGCCTGCGCCAGTCGCAAACCATCGGCGACTATGTGCTGGCCCACGCCTATATGCGTCGCGACGGGATTCTGGACCGGGTTGTACCGCCGAATATCCCGATTCCAGCCCTGGCCGAAGTGCAATTGGCCTTGCAGGAAGCGGCCGCGCAGGTCACTGGCGAACGGGGCGATGAACTGAAAAAACGCCTGCGTACCGGTACCGTGCTGACCTATGACGACCGCAATTGGGAGCTGCGCTGGGCTCAGGAGCGCCCGCTGATCAACCTGTCCCGCGCCGTGGCTGTGGATATGGAAAGCGGCACCATCGCTGCACAGGGATATCGCTTGCGCGTCCCCTACGGCACCTTGCTGTGTGTGTCGGATAAACCGCTGCACAGTGAAATCAAACTGCCGGGTTCGGCCAATGCCTTCTATGAGCGGGCCGTGAGCCAGCATCTGAAGATCGGCATTGCCGCCGTCGACCTGATGCGCAGCCAGCTCAACTCACTGCATTCGCGCAAACTGCGCAGCTTCGACGAACCGCCGTTCCGTTGATCGGTGATGGTCATTTGGCGATCCGGGGGCTAGCATTGCCAGCCCTGATCGCCAGATGTCCTTTTTTGTCATGTCCCGTCCTGCCCCACGCCGCCCGGCATCGAAAAGTCCTACCCCGCTAGCTGCTAATCGCCGTGTGGCCAAGGCGCCGCCGTCCGATCCCAAGCTGTACCTGTTCAACAAGCCATTCGATGTGTTGACCCAGTTCAGCGACGAAGGCGGGCGGGCAACGCTCAAGGACTTTATCCCGATCCCGGGGATCTACCCGGCCGGACGCCTGGACCGGGACAGTGAGGGCTTGCTGCTGCTGACCAACGACGGCCAGTTACAGGCGCGAATTGCCGACCCCAAGCACAAACTGCCCAAGACCTACTGGGTACAGGTGGAAGGCGAGCCCACGCCAGAGCAACTGCAGCAGTTGCGCGACGGCGTAGAACTCAATGATGGCAAGACCCTGCCCGCCGAGGCGCGAGCGCTGGAAGAGCCGCAGTTATGGCCGCGCAACCCGCCGGTGCGTTTTCGCAAAAGCATCCCCACCTCCTGGCTGGAGCTGGTGATTCGCGAAGGGCGCAATCGTCAGGTACGGCGCATGACCGCCGCCGTGGGCCTGCCGACCTTGCGCCTGGTGCGAGTACGCATCGGTGACTGGTCGATCGAAGGGCTGGAGCAGGGGCAGTACAAGGAAGTTCCGGCGCGGCTATAGCGCCCCGGATTCGATCAGGCCGATGACCACGCTTTTGATGATGAATGCGGCAACACCCAGGCCCAGTACGAAAAACAGGATAAATGAGCCGAAGCGCCCGGCTTTGGACTTCTTCGCCAGATCCCAGACGATAAAGGCCATGAAAATGATCAGCACGCTGACCAGAATTGTCATCATCCACTCTTCAAGTACGGCAGGATCCATCAGTGTTCTCCAGCGTCATCGGGGGTAAAAAGCCGGGGGAGTATACGCCAGGGCGTGCGGGCGAATATTGATCTGGGTGGTCAGAGGTTTGCTCAACCTGTGGCAATGCGTTCATCCAGACACTCCGTGGTGCCTGAACCGCGAGCAAGCCCGCGCCCACGCTATTCCCTGTAATGCCCACTTTTTGTGGACACCGCCAAACCTGTGGGAGCGGGCTTGCTCGCGATAGCATCAACGGGGTCCACCAGAACTGGCGGGTCGTCAGCATCGCGAGCAAGTCGAATCGTCACACCCAGAGGATCACGTACGCAGATGAGTTAACGGCAACTCGGTGCTGTTAAGCACCTGATTGAGCACAAAGCTCGAGCGTACGCTGGTTACGCCTTCAATGCGTGTCAGTTCGCCCAGTAGCAGTTTCTGATAGTGATCCATGTCGGCGACCACCACTTTCAACTGGTAGTCGGCGTCCATGCCCGTTACCAGGCTGCACTCCAGCACTTGCGGCAAGGCCCGGATGCAGGCTTCGAAATTCTCAAAACGCTCTGGCGTGTGTCGGTCCATGCCGATCAGCACGTAGGCTGTCAGGCTTAACCCCAGCAGCTTGCGGTCAAGCAATGCCACTTGCCGCGAGATATAGCCGTCATCCTCAAGCTGTTTGACCCGTCGCGAGCAAGGCGACGGCGACAGGCCGATCCGCTCGGCCAGTTCCTGGTTAGAGATGCGTGCGTCACGCTGCAATTCCGCCAAAATGCTCAGGTCATACCGGTCGAGTTTGCTCACGAAGTTACCCTTTGTCATAACTATTGCGTGAAAGTATCCACCTTAAGGCAAAAATTGCGCAAGTAATGTTTTATTGAGCAATCTTAGCAATCGCCTGCTGCGGCCAAAAGCCTATTCTTAATACCAGAATCACTGCCCGGACATAGAGTCCACTGCGGCCCGCCGAATCAGGCCAGCCGCGGCCGCCAACCCCACAGGGTTGCCCCGGCCCCCGGGCTACGCACTGTCCAGAAGACGGCGCGAGGTGAGCCAACATCACAAGTGTTGAGCCAGGACGAAAGTTTTTTTGTGAAGAAGCAAAGGGCGACCGACGGGTCGCCCTTTTTTCGTCTGGCAAAAAATAAATTGTCTTACCCTCTGCTTGGTGTAGAACCGGTTCCTCAAACGCCAGTCTTATGTATAGGCCCTGTCCCGTGGTGAGAAACAGCATGAAAGCGCGTATCTGGCATTTGGCTACAGTTGGCATGCTCTGTGTGAGCGTCAGCGGCCAGTTGTTGGCCGATGATGGCTGGCAAGGTCGGTCACAGGGCGAGGCCACTGGCCAGCCGCGCCCAAGTCAGCACGGTAATAACCTGCCGATCCAGCAGCGTCCCGACAGGGTGCAGCAGACTCAGGCGCCGAACCGGGGTGGCAATCAGAATTGGTATGGCGGCGGTTACAACCCCGGCGCGGATAACCGTCATCCCAACGACCAGCGTTGGGTCGGGCGCCCGTCCGGGCATGGCAATGGTTGGGGGCCGGGCCCGCAATACCGCCCGGGATATCAGGTAGACCGGTTCCCCGGTCAACACTGGCAAGTACCGTATCGCGGTCAGAATTACTACTTTTCAGGCGGCTACTGGTATCGGCCCCAAGGCCCACGTTACATCGTGGTGCAGCCGCCTTATGGGATTCGCGTAGGTTTTTTGCCTGACTATGCGCGGGAAGTGTGGTTTGGCAGCACGCTGATGTTTCTCGCAGCGGGGGCGTATTACGCCTATCAACCCGCTACCCGGGATTACATCGTGGTTCAGCCCCCGGCGAACTACCAACAGCCCGCCAGTAAGGACTATGAAATGGTGGCTTACCCGATAAACGGCCAAAGCCCGGCGCAAATCGGACAGGATCGCTACGATTGTTATCGCTGGGCAGTGGAGCAAAGCGGTTTTGATCCGGCCAAGGCCACCTACGCCCCTGCACCGCAAGTGGTGCAAACCTATCGGCAGGCGCAAGGCAGTTGCTTGAGCAGTCGCGGCTATCAGGTGCGTTATTGACCTGTAGTCGCTGCAGAAGGCTGCGAAGGGTTGCGGAGCAACCCGTTATTTCCAGTCCCCTGCAAATCCCATCGCAGCCTTCGGCAGCGACTACATGGCCCGGCTTTTGACCACTTCCTTAGGGTCCGCATGCACCAGCACTTCAGCTCGCGGATACACCTTCGTAATAGCGTCGGCAGCGCGGTCACAAAGGATATGGGCGGCAGACAGAGTCAGCTCCCCCGGCAGCTCAAGGTGAAACTGCACAAACCAGATATTGCCCGAGATGCGCGTGCGCAAGTCATGAGCACCCAATACCCCGGGCACGCTGCATGCCAGCTTGAGCATGTTTTCGCTGACATCGCTGGGTAACTCCTGATCCATCAACACGGCAAAACTCTCACGTCCAATCTGAATTGCACTCCAGAGGATATACACCGCAATCCCCAGCCCAAACCAGGCATCCAGTTGCGGGAAGCCGACACTGGCCAGCACCAGCGCCAGCAAAATACTGCCATTGAGCATCAAATCCGAGCGGTAATGCAGCGAATCTGCGCGCACGGCGTTGGAGCCGGTGGCCTTGATCACCCGGTGTTGCAGCACCAGCAAGGCCACGGTCATAAGCAGCGAAAACACGATCACGCCAATGCCGATCCACGGCGCGCCTACGGGCTCGGGGTTTTTCAGCCGTTCGACGGCCTGAACAGCAATCAGCACCGCACTCACACCGATAAACAACGCTTGCGCCATGCCCGCCAGGGACTCGGCCTTGCCGTGGCCGTAACGGTGATCGTCATCTGCAGGGCGCAATGCGTAATGCACGGCCAGCAAATTGAGAAACGAGGTCACGCCATCCAGCAGCGAGTCGGTCAAGCCCGCGAGCATGCTGATCGAACCACTGAGCCACCAGGCGATGGCCTTGGTCACGATCAACAAACTTGCCACGGCCACCGATGCACGGGTGGCCAGGCGTAACAGGCGGGCGTGTTCCGGGCTGCTGGTCATAAATGTTCCTGTGTCAGGCGGCTGGCTGCAGGCCGTACATGGCCAATTGCTGGGTGCTGCCCTTGTGCTGGATCAGGCGCGGGTCGTTCAGCGGGAAGCTGCGGCCCAGTTCGCTTTCAAGGATGGCCTGGAGCTTGGCGTTATCCACCTTGCCGTCTGCGCCGATGGCTTCACGCAGTTTTTCCGGGGCGATTTGCGCAGTTTTGCCTGGCGGGAAGTAAATCGCGCCCGTGGCAAAGTCGACACCAAAGGCGATCAGCCCCGGGATCACATAAAACAGCAGGCCCACAGCATCGAGCACAGCAATCATCGGATCGATCTTGCCGTCGATCTGACCACGACGGTCGGGGAAGAAAATACTGCCGCAGGCAGTCAGTTGGGTAAGCAGGGCCGCAACCACGACCCCGCCGATCAAACGGGAAGGCATACGCATACAAAAACCTCAAAGACGCTTAAAGGACTGGATCAAACATCACTTAATACCAGACTGTTCGCCGTTATACTCGCCGCTCTGTTCTGGAGCCACCATGATTTCCTTGCCGATTGATGAAGTTTTACCTGCGCTGCGCCTGGCCCTGGCCGAGCGCGATGAAACCGTGCTCGAAGCGCCGCCCGGCGCCGGTAAAACCACCCGTGTGCCGCTGGCCCTGCTCAATGAGCCGTGGTTGGCCGGGCAGAAGATCCTGATGCTCGAGCCACGGCGTCTGGCGGCCCGTGCAGCGGCCGAGCGGCTGGCCAGTGAGCTGGGTGAAAAGGTCGGTGAAACCGTAGGCTACCGGATTCGCCTCGATAGCAAAGTGGGGCCCAATACCCGTATCGAAGTGGTTACCGAAGGCATCCTCACCCGCCGTCTGCAACACGACCCGGCGCTGGAAGGGGTGGGGCTGCTGATTTTTGACGAATTCCATGAGCGTAGTCTGGATGCCGATCTGGCGTTGGCCTTGAGCCTGAGCGGCCGTGAGCTGTTTCGTGACGAGCAGCCGCTGAAAATCCTGCTGATGTCCGCCACCCTTGAAGGCGAGCGGCTGGCCAGCATCCTTGACGATGCGCCGATCCTGCGCAGTGAAGGGCGCATGTACCCGGTGGCGATGCGCTGGGGCCGGCCGTTTGTGCCCGGTGAGTTTATCGAGCCAAGGGTGGTGCAGACCGTCCTTGATGCCATCAACGATGAAAGCGGCAGCCTGCTGGTGTTCTTGCCCGGGCAGGCAGAGATCCGCCGGGTCAACCAGCAACTGGCAGATGCGCTGGGTTCGCGCAGCGATATTTTGCTCTGCCCCTTGCATGGTGAACTGGACCTGGCGGCCCAGCGTGCCGCCATCGAGCCTGCGTCCAAGGGCCTGCGCAAAGTGGTGCTGGCCACCAACATTGCCGAAACCAGCCTGACCATCGACGGCGTGCGGGTAGTGATTGATGCCGGGCTGGCGCGGGTGCCGCGGTTCGACCCCGGCAGCGGCATGACCCGGCTGGATACCCAGCGCATCTCCCGCGCCAGTGCTACCCAGCGTGCCGGCCGCGCCGGGCGCCTGGAGCCTGGTGTGTGTTATCGCCTGTGGTCTGAAGACCAGCACGCGCAGTTGGCCGCTTATGGCAGTGCGGAAATCCTCCAGGCCGATCTGGCCGGGCTGGCGCTGCAACTGGCGCGTTGGGGCGTGACCCCCGAGCAACTGATCTGGCTAGATGTGCCGCCTTCAGCAAGTTATGCACAGGCCCGGCAATTGCTGGAGCGGCTGGGTGCCTTGCGCGGTGAAAAGCTCACCCCCCACGGTGAAGCCATGGCCGAACTGCCGGCGCACCCGCGTATCGCCCATCTGCTGATTCGCGGGCAAGATCTGGGCTTGGCCGATATGGCCTGTGATGTGGCGGCGCTCCTCGGGGAACGTGACATCTTGCGTGGCGCTGGCGCGGACGTGCATAGCCGTTTGGCCCTGCTATCGGGAGAAAGCCGCGCCGCTCGGGGCGGCCAGGGCGGTGTGCAGCGCGCCAAGCAACTGGCCCGGCAATATCGCAGTAACTTGCGCGGCAAGCCCACGCAACCGGTTGCCGACCCCGATCACCCACGCTGGCTGGGCGCCTTGCTGGCGCTGGCCTACCCCGATCGTGTTGCTCAGCAACGCAAACCCGGCGGCGCGGAATACCGCCTGGCCAATGGCCGGGCGGCATTGTTCAGCGAGGTGGATGGCCTGATGAAGCAGCCCTGGCTGGTGATCGCCGATCTGGGCAGCCGCCAGGGCCAGCGCGAAGAGCGTATCTACCTGGCCGCCGAGTTTGACCCTGCTTTGCTCGATGGCGTGTTGAGCGAGCAAGTCAACGTGGTCGATCAGCTGGATTGGGACGAGCGTGAAGGCGTGTTGCGGGCAGAGCGCCAGCGCAAGGTCGGTGAACTGGTACTCAGCCGTGAACCTTTGACCGGATTGGACGAAGCAGCGCGCACCCAGGCGCTGGTCAATCTGGTGCGGCGCAAGGGGCTGGAACTGCTGCCGTGGACGCCCGAGTTGCGTCAATGGCAGGCGCGGGTGGCGTTGCTGCGTCAGCTGGATATGCAGACCCAGGGCCAGAGTGAATGGCCGGATGTCAGCGATACGGCGTTACTGGCCGGGCTTGAGGACTGGCTGGCGCCGTACCTGGGGCGTGTCTCGCGGTTGAGCCATTTTGCCAACCTCGATTTGTCGAGCATTGTGCATAACTTGCTTAAATGGCCGCTGCCCCAGCGTCTTGATGAGCTGGCTCCCCACCATATCAAGGTGCCGTCGGGTTCTTCGGTACGCCTGGACTACAGCGAACATCCGCCAATTCTGGCGGTGCGCTTGCAAGAGCTGTTCGGTCTGGCGGATACGCCGCGCATAGCCGGCGGGCGGCAAGTGGTCAAACTGCACCTGCTGTCGCCGGCAAGGCGCCCGGTGCAGGTAACCCAGGACCTGGCCAACTTCTGGCGCAGCACTTATGCCGAAGTGAAGAAAGATTTGAAGGGGCGCTACCCCAAGCATTACTGGCCCGACGACCCGCTGGTGGCCGAAGCCACGGCGCGGATCAAACCGCGCAAGGTGTAGGCATGTAAAGCCGGTTTCTTGAGAGGCCGTGGCGTCTGCATCGCGAGCAAGCCCGCTCCCACAAGACTTGCGCCGCTTCTGTGGGAGCGGGCTTGCTCGCGATGGCATCAGTGCGGTCTGTCTATATCAAGATCAAGACCCGATATAGCTGGTCTTGACCACGGTGTAGAACTCCTGCGCATAGCGGCCCTGCTCACGGGAGCCATAGGACGAGCCCTTACGCCCGCCAAAGGGCACGTGATAGTCCACGCCCGCCGTGGGCAGGTTGACCATCACCATGCCGGCCTGGGAGTGGCGCTTGAAGTGGTTGGCATACTTGAGCGAGGTAGTGGCAATACCCGCCGACAAACCGAACTCGGTGTCATTGGCCATCGCCAACGCCGCCTCGTAGTCTGCAACCTTGATGATATTGGCCACCGGGCCGAAAACTTCTTCGCGGCTGATGCGCATGTCGGCCGTGCTGTCGGCAAACAGTGCCGGGGCCAGGAAGTAACCCTCGGTATCGCACGTCACCAGGCTGCCACCGGCGACCAGTCGGGCACCTTCATTGCGGGCAATGTCGATATAGCCCAAGTCCTGGTCAAGCTGCGCACGGGACACCACCGGGCCGATATCAATCCCGGTCTGCAAGGCATGGCCGACCTTGATCGAGCGCATGCGCTCGGCCATCGCTTCAACAAATTTATCGTGAATGCCCGCGGTCACAATCAGGCGGCTTGAGGCGGTGCAGCGCTGGCCGGTGGAATAGAACGCGCTCTGTACGGCCAGCTCGACCGCTTGCTTGAGGTCGGCATCGTCGAGAATCACCTGCGGGTTTTTACCGCCCATTTCCAGCTGGACCTTGGCCTGGCGCGACACGCAGCTGATGGCGATCTGGCGACCAACGCCCACCGAGCCGGTAAAACTCACGCCGTCCACTTTCGGGCTGTTGACGATGGCGTCGCCGACCACGCGGCCGCTGCCCATCACCAGGTTGAACACACCCGCCGGGAAGCCTGCGCGGGCAATGATCTCGGCCAGTGCCCAGGCGCAACCCGGCACCAGATCGGCAGGCTTGAAGACTACGCAGTTGCCATAGGCCAGGGCCGGGGCAATCTTCCAGGCCGGGATGGCAATGGGGAAGTTCCACGGGGTGATCAAGCCGACCACGCCCAGGGCTTCCCGGGTGACTTCCACATGTACGCCAGGGCGCACCGATGGCAGGTAATCACCCGACAGGCGCAGGCATTCACCGGCAAAAAACTTGAAGATATTACCGGCGCGGCTTACTTCACCGATGGCTTCGGGCAGGGTCTTGCCTTCTTCGCGGGCCAGCAGGGTGCCCAGTTCTTCCTTGCGTGCGAGGATTTCGCTGCCGACTTTGTCCAGTGCATCGCTGCGCGCCTGGATGCCTGAGGTCGACCAGGCCGGGAATGCACCCCGCGCCGCATCAACGGCAGTCTGGACTTGGGCGACATCGGCCTGGGCATATTCACCGATCACATCGGACAGGTCCGAAGGGTTGATGTTCTTGCTGTAGGCAGAGGCCGCGACCCACTCGCCGTCGATGTAATTGTCGAATCGTTTTGAATCAGTCATGCAATTGCTCCGCAGGGGCATAAGCGCCGATTAATTATTGTTATACGTCATCGTACAACTATAGGCCAGAATCAGTCAGTGCTGCAAAGTTTTGCGCAGGAAGTTGCTGACACGATCCGGGCGCGGCGATAAGGATGTGGGAGCGAGCCTGCTCGCGAAAAAGGTCTGCGCCGCTCTGAGACCTTCGCGAGCAGGCTCGCTCCCATATCTATGCTTGCTCGGTGATTATTACTTGCTGACCTTGATCCCTTTGAAGAACACCAGCAGCAGTACGCCAGCGAGCAATTCAAACGCTGCCACCAGATACAGGCCCGCAGCCAGGCTGCCGGTCAGGGTTTTCAGCCAGCCGATCATGTAGGGCGCAACAAAGCCCGCGAGGTTGCCGATGCAGTTGATCAGGGCGATGCCCCCGGCTGCTGCGGTGCCTGCCAAAAAAGCCCCGGGAATCGACCAGAACACCGGGAAGGCAGCAAGGATGCCCATGGCTGCAATGGTCAGGGCGATCAGTGCCATCACCGCATTGCCGATAAACAGGCCGGTACAGATCAGCCCAAAGCCTGCGATTACCGTGGCCATGGCGCAATGGATGCGGCGCTCTGCGGTTTTGTCTGAGTGAAAGCCGTTCCACAGCATCGCCGCAGTGCCGAGGATGAACGGGATCGCGGCGAGCAGACCGATATTCATGGTGTCCTTGACGCCCAGTGCCTGGATAACCGACGGGGTCCAGAAGGCAATGGTCGCGTTACCACTGACGATGCAGAAATACACCAGCGCACACAGCCATAGCTTGGGGTAACGGATCAGCGAGCGCAGGTCGCTGTGTTTGCCCGGCATCTTGTCTTCAAGGGCAATGGTGTCGCTGACCATTTTGCGCTGTGCAGGGGTCAGCCATTTGGCATTGGCCGGTTTTTCCGGCAAGTAGCGCAACACCAGGAAACCTGCGATCACCGAGGGAATGCCTTCGAGGATAAACAGCCATTGCCAGTTGGCCAGGCTGCCGACCCCGACCATGCGGCTCATGATAAACCCGGCCAGCGGGCCACCGACCACGCCGGCAATGGCGAAGGAGGTCATAAACATGCCGTTGATCTTGGCCCGCTGCGCCGCCGGGAACCAGTAGGTGAGGTACAGCACCACACCCGGGAAGAAGCCCGCTTCAAAGGCCCCGAGCAAAAACCGCAGCACATAGAATGACCAGGCACTTTCAACGTAGGCCATGGCAATGGACGTGAGGCCCCACATGATGGTGATGCGCGCCAGGGTACGGCGGGCGCCGATTTTCTCCAGAAGCAGGTTGCTGGGTACTTCAAACAAGAAGTAACCAATAAAGAATATCCCGGCGCCCAGCCCGTAAACGGCTTCGCTGAAACCCAGGTCCTGCAACATTGAAAGCTTGGCGAAGCCCACGTTGACCCGGTCAATCCAGGCCAGTACGAAGAGAAACACCAGAAACGGCAGCAGGCGCCACGCGATCTTGCGATAGACCATCGCCACTTCGTCAGCCCTTGGCGCCTGGGCCAGTCCCAGGGTCGAACTTGCGTTAGTTTGGTTCATGAGTTGTCTCGTCAATTCGTTGCGCAAAACAGCGCGCAAGCCGATTGGCAGGCGAACGGGGGCGCACGAGGGTGCGCCGTGTGTTTTTTTGCTGTGTCAGTCAAGGCAGGGCAGGTGGGCCTGCCCTCGGTTTAGCCGCCGTGCATCAGGCGTTATCTCGCAACAGTGCCTCGATTGCGCGGGACACTTGCAGCACGCGGGCGTCCTGCCCGTGCAGGCCGGCAATTGACAGCCCGACCGGTAATTCGTCCCCGCGCTGGCAAGGCAGGCTCAGGGCGCAGCCATCGAGAAAATTGAGCACGCTGGTGTTGCGCAATACCAGGCCATTGGTGGCGAAAAAAGCTGCGTCATCAGCCAGGTCTGCCAGCTTTGGCGGGACCACCGCCACGCTTGGCAGCAACCAGGCATCGGCGTCACCCAGATGTTCGCGGGCAACGCTGATCAGGCGCTGGCGCTCGTTACGGATATCCAGGTAGTCGGCGGCACTGATGGCGGCACCTCGACGTATGCGTTGCGCGACGCGCGGGTCATAGCTGTGGCTGTTATCGCTTTCAAGCCACTGGCGATGGCCATGCCAGGCTTCGGCAGCTGTTAGTCCGCCTGCGGCATTGATACGTGGCAACTCATGCAGTTCCGGAAAGTCGAACCAGCGTATGCAGGCGCCCGCGCTTGCGAGCAGGTCAAGGGTGCGCTCGAAGGCGGCAGCCACATCGGCATCGAGCTGATCGAGAACCAGGTCGCGGGTAACGGCCAGACGCAGCCCGGCCAAAGGCACCGCGCGGGTATCCAGTTGCTCGCCGCTGAGAATCCGGTCGAGCAGGATGCTGTCGGCGACACTGCGGGTCATTGCGCCGACTGAGTCCAGGCTTTCGGCCAGGGGGAAGGTGCCCGCCATGAGCACGCGGCTGGCGCTGGGTTTGAAGCCGACGAGGTTGCAGAATGCCGCGGGAATCCGCAGCGAACCGCCGGTATCGGTACCTAGCCCGGCGACGGCCATGCCCAGCGCCACACTCACCGCAGCGCCGGAACTGGAGCCGCCAGCAATACGCTCTGGCGCGCAGGGCGTCAGCGGGGTGCCGTAATGGGGGTTCAGGCCCAAGCCGGAAAAGGCGAACTCGCTCATATTGGTGCGACCCAGCAATATTGCCCCGGCTGCCCGCAGTCGCTCGACCACAGGGGCATCGCAGCTGGCAGGCGGCGCATCGGCCAGTATCCGCGAACCTGCTGCAGTCACTTGGCCTTTTACATCGAACAAGTCCTTGATCGACACCGGCAACCCGGCCAGTGGTGAAGGCACATAGCCGCTGGCGCGTGCCAGATCGCTGGCCCCCGCGGCTTTCAGGGCGCTGTCGGCATCAACGCTGATATAGGCAACCCCGCCCGCAGTGCGATGTGCCTCAATACGGCCCAGCGCCTGCTTGACCAGTGCTTCGCTGGTGGTACGACCCTCGGCCAGGGCCTGGGCGAATTCGGCAATAGTGTTCATTGGGGCTTACTCGGCGACAGGCAGCGGCTCGACACCGTACTGGTGGCGCAGGCTGCGGTTGAGGACGGGGTCGAACAGTTCCATTTCAAAGGCTTCGCCATAACCCAGCTCGCCGATCACCGATTGCGTGCCGCAGAACATCGCGGTATCCGCGGGCAGCGAACCGTCGCTGTTGAGTTTGGCCAGCAAGGTGTCCGGTGCCAGCAGATTAGTCACCGGGCCTTGCTGGTACAGCGCACGCACGCCGTCGCGTACGCGCCAGGTACGCATCACCAGATGATCCCAGTGCGCCTGAACTTCCGAGTAGAGCCACACCTGTTGGGCGATGGGCTTGTCGCACATCTGCTTGGACACGGTGACGTCATAGCTTTCTACCTTGCGGTCGGTGTGATCCGAGCCCAGGCCGATCAGCAAACCTTGCTCGCTGGGGATCAGCACGAACTCGGTCTCGCCGGACGAGTCCTTGCCCGGCACCTGAATGCTCTCGGCATTGTTCAGCAGGTTGGCCGATACCCGGTAGAAGCACGGGATCTGAGTCGGGCGGCGAACGCCCAGTGCTTCGAGTTCAGCAATATGGTGCTCCACCGCTTCACTGTTGCGTCCCGCCCAGCCTGCGATGATCAGGTGCTTGATACTGGCCTGGTGTTCGCCTTGGCCGACTACTTGGAAGGTCATTTGAGTCATGGGAAATTCTCGTGGTGAGTGACTAAAGCGTGCGCATGATGGCGCGGCGGAAATCGTCGATGTGGTGATGGATAGCGGCAATGGCAGCGCTGCCATCACGTTGTTCCACCGCCTCAAGGATTTGCAGGTGTTCGTGATAGATGCGTTCGCTGTGGTGGTTTTCCGACAGGGTCAGAAACCAGAAGCGGGCCTGTTTTTCATGCAGGTTGCGCAGCAGCTCGGCCAGCACGCGGTTATGCGCGGCGGCGGAAATTGCCATGTGAAATTGCAGATCCAGCGACATCAAACCGGTTACATCATGCTTGGCCAGCAAGGCGGGGGTTTGCTCCAGAATGTCGCGCATGGCCTGGATATCCGCATCGGTCGCGCGCTCCACGGCGAGCTTTACGCACAGCTGTTCGTTGCTGACGCGCACTTCGATCATGTCGAGTACGTCGTTAAGTGACAGGGCCGTCACCATCACGCCCTTGCGCGGCATGATCGTGACCATGCCTTCAACTTCCAGGCGGTGCAGTGCCTGATGGATCGGCGTGCGGCCAATACCCAATGCGGCGGTCAGTTGCGCTTCGTTGATGGCATCGCCGGGGCGGTATTCGCAGCTGATGATGCGCTGCTTGATTTGCGCATAGGCCAGCTCGCGCAGCTGGGCAGCGCTTTTTGTCGGTGCGTTCGCATTTTCGCGAAGGCTGGAAAGATCGATAAGGTCGGACATGCTCACTCCTGAAAAGCATCTGATATATCAGATGCTTTTCAGATGAAAGCAAAGCCTGTGCCATTGTCTGGCGAGCGGGCGCAGAGCCACGACTGGCAAGGGGTGTGCGCAATCAAGGGGTTGCAGGGGAAGGTGGGGCAGGTTGTTACTTGTTACCTTTGTGCCCGGTTATGTACCCCTGCGCCCAAGGTTGGTGCGGGAAAGGTAGCAATGCCGGGCATGGCCAGTCGGGAGGGGCAGGTCAGTCCGCAGGCAGCAACAACCGGCCCAGTACTGGCAGGTGGTCGGAGATGGTCAGGGTGTCTTCCTGGCGCACATAGCCTTCAATGCGCTGCAGCTTTGGGCTATGGAAGAGATAGTCGAGGGTGCGGTCGGGTTCGTCAGCAGCGGGGCTGTTGGGGAAGTGAGTCAGCCACAGTTCGCGGTCGATACCGGTGGCTTCAGGGTTGCTGGGAATCATCGGGTACTTTTCCCAGAGCAGGTGCAACTCGCTGTCTTCTGAGTAGCCCTGACGCAATGGGCCGGGCAGGCGCATGTACTGACCGATGGGCAGCAGGTTGAAATTCCCGCCGATCAACCACGGTGTGCCCTGGCTTTCGAGCTTGTCGGCCAGCGCGGCGACGCTCTGCATTTGCAGGCGCAGGTTGCTGTTGTTCGCGGAGGGAGCATCCAGCTGTGTATTGATCGCCGCCAGTTGCCCGCCGTCATTGAGTGGCAGGTAGTTGACCAGCAGCGCAGGCTTGGACTGGAACTGGCGGCTGATAAAGTTGGCCTCGGCCACGGGCAATTGCAGGCGTTCGGCGTGTTCGATCTGGAACCGGCTAAGGGTGACCAGTGAGCGCCCGACGCTGCCGAAAATATTCCAGTTGGGCACAAAGTCAGCCTTCCAGGTAAAGGATTGGGTGCTGCAGGGGTAAAGGTCGATCAGGCGCTCTTGCAGCAGGGCCAGCTGGTTTTGATAGTCACTGGCCTTGGCGTTGTCATCGACTTCCTGCAGCAGCACCAGATCCGGGCGCTCGTCACGAATCACCCGCGACACTTCATCAAGGCTGAAGGCCATGTCCTCTCGGGTGGGGCGGGTATCGGGGCCGCTGCCGTCAGTCAGGTTGTACCAGAATACGTAACGCTTGCCGGCCAGGTACTGAATGTTCCACGTCATGACCTTGAGTGCCTGGCCGGGTACCAGGACGGGGGCTGAGCCAGGGCAGCTCAGAGGCAGCACCTCCCGAGCATCGGGCCGCCATGTGACGCTATAAATCAGGCATGCCAGCAGCGCTGGGATCAGCAGCAAAGCTGTTACGGTGCGGCGTAATAAACGTGGCATGGGCTCGACTTATAACGTTACAAGGAGTGAGCGAACATACCCGACGGTAGTGCGCCACTCCAAGGTTCTTTATGTAGGAAATGCTGTTTTTATTAGTCTGATTTTTCGCTGATTAACATAAATAAACGGAACAAAACGACAGAGACAAACAACTGCAAGAAGCTGTTGGCGCTGTCGAGTGCCAGTGACAGCAGTGTGTTGTCGTCCTTGGCAAACAGGGAGTAACTGAACTCTTTGAGCAACATCAGCGGCCCCAGTACGGCCAGTATGCAAACGAAAATCCGCCAGAAATGCCCGCGGCTCAGGGTGAAGCTCGACTTCATGGCCGCCAGTGGTGCTTCACCCCGCAATACCAGTCGGTACTCGGAGAAGGCCAGCACCACGGTCAGGAAAATCCCCGGAACAAAAAACATCGACAGCCCCAGCACTATCAGCAGGGTGCTGATTGCCGAGAGCAGGGCGAATTTGGGCCACAGATTGACCGCCGATGCCAGCAGGTCGCGGTTGCGCGGGCTTTCGCCACGGCTGCGGGCATCGAGAAACAGGATCAGGGCTGCGGTGTACAGCGGGTACAGCAGCAGGCCGACAACCAGGCCGTAACCGGCCGATGCATCGGGCCCCACGGCGTTGTCGACGATGTGTTGCAGCACCGCTTCAAGAATGACCAGCGGCAGGCACAGCGTCACGATCTGGCTCAGATTGCGCTGGAAGAAATACAGGGAGTCGCGAAGAACAGTCAGCGGATTCATTGGCAGTTGTCAGTAGTCAAAAGCGGTGCGCCACTTTAACCGTGAATCACCTGGATGAACAAAAGTTAATGAAGGCTAGTTGCCATTGAAACTTTTTGTAGCGTGCCCCATAACTTTTATTGAGCTTCTGCGTTATGCCAGGGGCAGGTTTTTATCTGCAATCGAATGAGGTTGTCATGAACAGCGAAGAGCAAACCCTGATTGACGGGTTGTTTACACGGTTGCAGCAAGCCGAGGCAGGATCCGCCCCGCGCGATGCCCAGGCACAGGCGCGCATTAATGAGCATTTGGCGCGTCAGCCTGCGGCAACGTATTACATGACTCAAGCATTGCTGGTGCAGGAGGCTGCACTCAAGCAACTTGACCAGCAGAACAAGCAACTGCAGGCAGATCTGACACAGGCCAAGGCAGCTCCCGCATCTGCGCCATCGGGCGGCAGCTTTCTGTCGGGGCTTTTTGGCGGTGGTGATCGTGCACCGGCTCCCGCGTCGAGCACGGGTGGCTGGCGTGATGGCCCGGCAGTAGCCCCTGTTGCGCCCCCTCAGTCCGCAGCGCCAGCCCCGGCGTTGGGCAGCGGCTTTCTGGGTGGTGCTCTGAAAACTGCAGCGGGTGTGGCCGGTGGGGTGATGCTGGCGCAAGGTATCAGCAGCCTGTTCCATCACAATCAGCAACCGCAGATTGTCGAAGAAATCATCGAGCAGCCAGGCACCGCCAGCGGCGGATGGGGCAATCAGCCGTTTGCCAACAGCGGTGGCGGGATTGAAGACGTGGGGCTGGATGACGACAGCTTCTTTTCCGACGACGACTCCTACGTTTGATCCCTGCGCCCGGCGTGTTACTGCACGCCGGGCGGTTTATCCGCGCAAACCCTCGACAGGCTGGCATACTGCGGTCTTGTTTTTCAGTCGCGTGCCCGCTGCCCGGGCGCCATTGAGGTTTGCCGGTGAAAAAAATTGCGGTCTTCGCGGATGTGCAGAACCTCTATTACACGGTTCGCCAGGCCTATGGCTGTCATTTCAATTACGCTGCCCTGTGGGCTGATATCAGCAAACGCGGTGAAATTGTCGAGGCCTATGCCTATGCGATTGATCGGGGTGACAGCAAGCAGCAGCAGTTTCAGCAGATCCTGCGCAACCTCGGTTTTATCGTAAAACTAAAACCCTATATCCAGCGCAGCGATGGCTCGGCCAAGGGCGACTGGGATGTGGGCATCACCATCGACATCATGGATGTTGCCGCCAACGTGGACGAAGTGGTGCTGGCCTCCGGTGATGGCGACTTCGACCTGCTGCTTGAGCGCATTGCCAGCAAGCACGGGGTTGAAACCGTGGCCTACGGTGTGCCTGGCCTGACGGCCAATTCGTTGATTCGTGCTGCCAGCCGTTACGTGCCGATTGAAGGCAATTTGCTGCTTAAGTAACCCTTATTTTTTACAGGATTGACCAGGTTTGGAACGCATCGCGGTAATTGACTTTGAAACCACCGGCATCTCCCCGAGCAGCACTTGCCGGGCCACTGAAATTGCCGTGGTGATTCTTGAGCGCGGGCGCATCGTCGAGCGTTACCAAAGCCTGATGAACGCCGGTGTGCGGGTGCCGGGGTTTATCGAACAGTTGACCGGTATCAGCAACGCCATGCTGCGCACCGCACCATCGGCCGAGCAGGTGATGAACGAGGTGAACGAGTTCGTCGGCATCACCCCGTTGCTGGCGCACAACGCGGCGTTTGACCAGAAGTTCTGGGATTTTGAAATGGGTCTAATCAAGCGCACCCGTTTGCAGAACTTTGCCTGTTCGTTGTTGCTGGCGCGCCGCCTGATGCCGGCTGCGCCCAATCACAAGCTGGGCACGCTGACCACCTTTGCCGACTTGCCCCACACCGGCCAGGCTCACCGGGCCATGGCCGATGCTGAAATGGCGGCCAATCTGACGGCGTATCTGGCGCAGCAACTGCGGCACAAGCATGGTTTGAAAGAGCTGAGCCATGATCTGCTGCGCACCTTGCAGAAGGTTCCCGCGGCCAAGGTTAATGAGCATTTGAAGCGCTATCGCGGTTTTTAAGATCAGCGGTCTTGATGCAGGCTCCCACAAGACAATACGGTCAGTAGTGAAAAGTGTACGGCCCCTTTTGGTGCGTTCTGTACTTATGCCTTCCCCAGCCCCTTGTCTAAACTCCTCAGTCCCCTGCCTCTGCCCTTGAGCTGCCTTCATGCCTGCCGCACGTCGTTTTCCGCTACAACTGATCGGTGCTTTCTTTGCGTTGTACGTGATTTGGGGCTCGACTTATCTGGCCATCCGCATTGGTATCGAGTCCTGGCCTCCGTTGATGATGGCCGGGGTGCGATTTCTGATTGCGGGCAGCTTGATGTACGGCTTTATGCGCTGGCGCGGAGCACCGGCGCCGACTCTGGTGCAATGGCGCTCGGCAGCCATGATCGGCTTTCTTTTGCTCGCTTGCGGTAACGGCGGTGTGACCCTGGCCGAGCACTCCGGTGTGGCATCCGGCGTCGCCGCGCTGGCCGTGGCCACGGTGCCGCTGTTCACCTTGCTCTTCGGTTACTTCTGGGGTGCCCGTAACACCCGCCTGGAATGGGCGGGCATTGCCCTCGGGCTGGTCGGTATCGGCATGCTCAACCTGGGCTCCAACCTGCAAGCCAGCCCCATGGGCGCGGCAATGGTGATTTTTGCCGCCGCCACCTGGGCTTTTGGTTCGGTCTGGAGCCGCCACTTGCCACTGCCCGCCGGGCCCATGGCCAGTGCCGCTGAAATGCTGACCGCAGGCGCCATGTTGCTGGGCGCCAGCCTGCTCAGTGGTGAACGCATGACCGAAATGCCGACCGCAGCAGGTTGGGGCGCCTTGCTGTACCTGGTGTTCTTCGGCTCGATCATCGCCTTCAGCGCCTATATGTACTTGCTCAAAAACGTGCGCCCGGCCGCCGCCACCAGCTACGCCTACGTCAACCCGGCCGTGGCGGTCATGCTGGGTATTGCCTTTGCCGGCGAGAGCATCGGTGTTGAAGAGTGCCTGGCGATGGCGGTCATCATCAGTGCCGTGGTGTTGATCGGTTTGCCGCAGTGGCGCAAGCAGAAACCCGCGTGAATTAGGGTAAACTGCGCGCCATTGCAACTTATGCACCCACGCGCTGACCTTTTTCGACGGTATCCCCATGACATTCGCCACCCTTGGCCTGATCGAACCCTTGCTGCGCGCCCTTGAGACGCTCGGCTACAAGACCCCAACCCCGGTTCAGGCCCAAGCGATCCCCGCAGTGCTGGCTGGCCGCGACCTGATGGCCGCTGCCCAGACCGGCACCGGCAAAACCGGCGGTTTCGCCTTGCCGTTGTTGCAGTCGCTGACCATGGAAGGCCCGAAAGTCGCCAGCAACTCGGTACGCGCCCTGGTACTGGTGCCGACCCGCGAACTGGCCGAACAGGTTCACGAGAGCATCCGTCAGTACGCCGAGCACCTGCCGTTGAGCACCTATGCGGTGTACGGCGGCGTGAGCATCAACCCGCAAATGATGAAAATGCGCAAAGGCGTTGATGTACTGGTCGCCACCCCGGGCCGCCTGCTCGACCTGTATCGCCAGAAGGCGATCAAGTTCAACCAGCTGCAAACCCTTATTCTCGATGAAGCCGATCGCATGCTCGATCTGGGCTTCTCCGAAGAACTGCGCGACATCTACCGTGCGTTGCCGAAAAAACGCCAGACCCTGCTGTTCTCGGCCACCTTCTCTGACGCGATCCGCCTGCTGGCCGAGCAGATGCTCGACAACCCGCTGAGCATTGAAGTCAGCCCGCGCAACGTGGCCGCCAGCAGCGTCAAGCAGTGGGTGATCCCGGTCGACAAAAAGCGCAAGGCAGAATTGTTTTTGCACCTGCTGCGTACCCAGCACTGGAAGCAGGTGCTGGTATTCGCCAAAACCCGCAACGGTGTGGATGAGCTGGTCGGCAAACTGCAGGGCCTGGGCATCAATGCTGACGGCATTCATGGCGACAAGCCACAGGCGACCCGTCAACGGGCGCTGGATCGTTTCAAGGCCAGCGAAGTGCAGATTCTGGTCGCAACCGACGTTGCGGCCCGTGGTCTGGATATCGAAGACCTGCCGATGGTGGTCAACTTTGACCTGCCGATCGTGGCTGAAGACTACATTCACCGTATCGGTCGTACCGGCCGTGCCGGTCAGAAGGGCGAAGCCATTTCGCTGGTCTGCGCCGACGAAGTGAATATGCTGTCGGCCATCGAGATGCTGACCCGTCAGACGTTGCCGCGTCACGAAGAGCAGGACTTCGAGCCTGAGCACCGTGTGCCTGAGACTGATGCTTCGGGTCAGGTGATCAAAAAGCCGAAGAAGCCGAAAAAGCCGAAAACTTCGAGCGGTGGTGGCAAGCGCAACCTGGGCAAGTGGGTCGATAGCGGCGAAGCGGCACCGGCCGAGCCATCGGTAAAGCCTGTGCGTAAAGTCCCGGTCTTCAACACCGGCCCGCGCAAGCGCAAGCCGTAAAGTCGCCGGCGGCTACTAGAAAAACTTCAACGGTGGGAGCGAGCCTTGTGCGCTTTAAGCCAGCTCAAGACCCCCAACCCGGCGGCACGGCCACTGGCAAAACAACCAGTGAGCAAGTAGCCGCCGGTGGGGGCTTCCCAATCAAGCATTTCGCCAGCGCAGAACACGCCGGGCACTGCCTTGAGCATCAGGTTTCCATCCACAGCCTCAAACCGTACACCACCGGCGCTGCTGATGGCTTCGTCCAATGGCCGGGCCTTGATCAGCTTCAGCGGTAGCGCCTTGATGGCCTTGGCCAACTGCGCCGGGTCGTTGAAGTGTTCGGCTGGCGCCAGTTCGCGCAACAACGCCGCTTTTACGCCATCAAGCCCCAACTGGCTGTGCAAATGCTTGCTCATCGAGCGCGAGCCGCGCGGTTTGGCCAATGCTGCCTGGATTTTATCCACAGGCTTGTTCGGCAGCAGGTCAATCAGAATCGTCGCTTCACCCTGTTGATTGATCGCTTCACGAATCGGCGCCGACCAGGCGTAAATCAGACTGCCTTCAATCCCGCTGGCGGTAATCACGCATTCGCCCAAACGCGGCGTGCCGTGTTCCAGGGCAATGGCGATGTTTTTCAGCGGAGCACCGGCAAACTTGCTGCGTAGCACCTCGCTCCAGCCCGCCACATCGAACCCGCAGTTGCTCGGCTGCAAGGCTGCCAGCTCGACGCCGCGTTCGGCCAGCAACGGCATCCATGCGCCATCCGAGCCCAGTCGTGCCCAACTGCCACCGCCCAGGGCCAACACCACGGCATCTGCCTTGATCAGTTTTTCACCTTGCGGGCTATCGACACGTAACTGGCTATCGGCTTGCCAGCCCAGCCAGCGATGGCGGGTGTGGATAACTACCCCGGACTCGCGCAAACGCTTGAGCCATGCGCGCAGCAGCGGTGCGGCTTTCATATCGGAGGGAAATACTCGGCCCGAACTGCCGATGAACGTTTCAATGCCCAGATCGTGAATCCACTGGCACAAGGCGTCGGCGTTGAAAGCACGCAGCAGTGGTGCGATTTGCGGTGCGCGTTCGGCATAGCGCGACAAGAATGCCGGGTAGGCTTCGGAGTGGGTGATATTCATCCCGCCGACCCCGGCCAGCAAAAACTTGCGGCCCACCGAGGGCATGCCGTCATACAGATCAACTTGCACGCCTGCCTGGCTCAACACTTCGGCGGCCATCAAACCGGCCGGGCCACCGCCAATAATGGCGACATGATGGATAGGGGAGGAGGGCTGAGTCATGACAGGGCTGCAAATCGGCGAAATAAGACGGGCATTCTACCTGAGTCACACACACATTCCCTGTGGGAGCGGGCTTGCTCGCGATGCAGGCGACGAGATCTGTCAGGAAAGCCGGGGTGATGCCATCGCGAGCAAGCCCACTCCTACAGAGATAGGGGTTGTACGAAAAACATACAGCTTTCTGCAGGCCATGCCCGCCGTGACCTGCAGGGGCTTTCACTCAGGTTATCCACAGGCAGTTCCACAGGCATTGTGGGTAAAAAATCACAGCTTAGTAACAACCCGATGACAGCCAGACCTTTTGTGCACTGTGATGCAAAATCCCGTGGCGGCGCGCCAGGGCCTTGCGATCCTTGCTGTAACCCCCGCCAATCACCCCGACCACTGGTATGTCGCGGCCCAGGCAGTGACGCATCACACTCTCGTCACGGGCGGCCACGCCTGCGTCGGTGAGCTTCAAATAGCCCAGCGCGTCGTCTTTATGCACATCCACCCCGGCGTCGTAGAGCACCAGGTCCGGTTGATACAGCGGCAACAGGTAATTGAGCGCCTCGTCCACCACTTGTAAATACTCGCTGTCGCCCATACCCATTGGCAAACCGATATCCCAGTCACTTTGCGCCTTGCGCGCCGGAAAGTTCTTTTCGCAGTGCAGGGAAACGGTAATGGCGTCTGGCGTATGTTCGAGGATTCGTGCCGTGCCATCGCCCTGATGCACATCACAGTCAAAAATCAGCACCCGGTTAACCCGGCCGCTTTCCAGCATATAGCGGCTGATAATCGCCAGGTCATTGAAGATGCAAAAGCCCGCCGGGTGATCGTAGTGCGCATGATGGGTGCCGCCCGCCAGGTGACAGGCCAGTCCGTGCTCCAGCGCCTGCTCAGCGGCCAGCAACGAGCCGCCCACCGCCCGGATGGTGCGTCGCGCCAGCGCCTCGCTCCAGGGCAGTCCCAGGCGGCGCTGATCTTCGCGGGCCAGCTCGCCCGCCATATAGCGCTCGATATAGCTACGGTCATGGGCCAGGGCCAGGATATCCACAGGGCACAGCTCGGGGCGCAGCAGGTGTGCATCAACGGTTAGCCCGGACTCGACCAGGTGGTCGCGCAGCAGGCGGAACTTGTCCATCGGAAAACGATGCTCCGCCGGGAACTGCGGGCTGTAGTCATCGTGGTAAATCAGTGGCACTGGCATAGGGATTTTCGCGTCGTAACGAGCGCTGGATATTAACAGCGCTGTACACTGCTCGGGTAAAGCCCGGTAACAAATCGGAGAGGACTGATGGAGCAGATCAAAGAGCTCGAAAGTGCCCGTTTGCACTTGCGCCCCTGGCGTGACACAGACTTGCCCGAGTTCGCTGCCATGTGTGCCGACCCACAGGTGATGCGCTACTTTCCGGCGCCCTTGAGCCGTCTCGAAAGCGCGGCGTTGATTGGTCGAATTCGCGGGCACTTTGCAGAATATGGCTACGGGCTGTGGGCACTGGAGCGCAAGGACACAGGTGCCTTTATTGGTTTTGCCGGGTTGATGAATGTTTCGTTTGAGACGCCCTTCACCCCGGCTGTTGAAATAGCCTGGCGCCTGGCGCCTGAACACTGGGGCCTGGGTTATGCCAGCGAGGCGGCCTGGGCGATATTGCGCTGTGCCTTTGATCGCCTGGCCCTGGATCAGGTGTTGTCATTTACCACCCAGGCCAACCTGCCATCGCAAAAAGTGATGCAGGCCATTGGTATGCAGCATGACCTCAGTGGTGATTTTGATCACCCCCTGCTGTCAGTAGGCGACCCGCTAAGGCCCCATGTGCTGTACCGCATCACGCGGGCACAGTGGCTGGAAACCCTGCACGGCTAGGCAGGCGCGTTGAGCGGCGCAAGCCGGAATTTTTTGACCTGCGTAACGAAGATTACGGAGGTATTGCTTTGTGTGAGGAGAATTTGAATGAGCCAAGTGTTGGATGATCTGGTCAACTTGCTGACCCTGGAACCGATCGAAGAGAACCTCTTTCGCGGCAGCAGTCAGGACTTGGGCTTTCGCCAGTTGTTCGGCGGTCAGGTGCTCGGTCAATCGCTGTCGGCCATGAGCCAGACCGTTGAAGACGCCCGCCATGTGCACTCGATGCATGGCTATTTCTTGCGCCCCGGCGATGCCAGTTTGCCTGTGGTGTACCAGGTTGACCGGGTACGTGATGGTGGCAGTTTTAGCACGCGGCGGGTGACCGCAATCCAGAAAGGCCAGCCGATCTTTACCAGCAGCGCTTCGTTTCAATATGACGAGGGCGGCTTTGAGCATCAGACGACCATGCCCGACGTTGTCGGCCCGGAGAATCTGCCTTCGGAGCTCGATATGATTCGCCAGCGTGGGCACCTGCTTCCAGAGTCCATGCGGGAAAAACTGCTGTGCGCCAAACCCATCGAATTTCGTCCGGTGGTGGGTGAAGACCCGTTCAACCCCAAGGTCACTGACCCGATCAAATACGTGTGGTTTCGCGCCGACGGCACCTTGCCTGACTCGCCTGCGCTGCATAAATACCTGCTGGCCTACGCCTCGGACTTCGGTTTGCTGACCACCTCCTTGCTGCCTCACGGCAAAGGCGTGTGGCAAAAAGATATGCAGGTCGCCAGCCTCGACCATGCGCTGTGGTTCCACGCCGACCTGCGTGCCGATGACTGGTTGCTCTACGCCATGGACAGCCCGTGGGCGGGCAATTCCCGTGGATTCTCCCGTGGCAGTGTGTACAACCGCGCAGGCCAGCTAGTGGCTTCGGTCACGCAGGAAGGGTTGATCCGCCATCGCAAGGACTGGGCATGACACTCAAGGACGTCAAACACTGGGTCTTCGACATGGACGGCACCCTGACCCTCGCCGTGCATGATTTTGCCGCGATTCGTCGGGCGCTGGAAATCCCTGCGGATGAAGACATCCTGACCCACCTTAACGGCTTGCCCGCAGAAGAGGCTGCGGCCAAGCACGCCTGGTTGCTGGAGCACGAACGCGAACTGGCTCTGGCTTCGACCCCGGCACCCGGCGCGGTTGAGCTGGTGCGCGATCTGGCTGCCCGGGGTTGCCACTTGGGTATCCTGACCCGCAATGCCCAGGAGCTGGCGCATATCACCCTCAAGGCCATTGGCCTTGGCGAGTGCTTTGCGCCGCAGGATGTACTGGGCCGTGACAACGCCGTACACAAGCCCGACCCGGATGGCCTGCTGCAACTGGCACGGGCCTGGGATGTGGCGCCGGCAAAGATGGTGATGGTGGGGGATTACCACTTTGACCTGGCTTGCGGCCGTGCGGCGGGCAGCAAGACGGTACTGGTCAACGTGCCGGAAAACCCGTGGCCGGAACTGACCGACTGGCACGCCAAAGACTGTTTCGAGCTGCGTCAGTTGCTCGCCTGAATTGCACCTCTGCTTGTGGGAGCGAGCCTGCTCGCGAAGATCGTAAACGATAGTGCGTGTTTACTGGATAATCGCGACACGCTTCAGGCTTGCGCGAGCAGGCTCGCTCCCACATTGAGGTTTAGTGGTGTTTACCCGCCAAACAACGCTTTCTGCCCCTCTGGCGAGGTGAACATCTGATCGCCGTTGTGCCCGACCCCGGGCACTTCAACCAACCGCTGATTGAGCCCCTGTGGATGGCGCTGGGTCAAATACTCAAAGTAGTTCTTGCCCCGTTCCAGCCTGAAGGCACCCTGGGCTTCGGCCTCGCAGCTTTTATCCAGCGCCGGGTGGTTGGGGTCGGTGTCCTTGGCCCCTAGCAGATAGGTCATGTCGCGCTCGACATAGGCCTGTTCCAGCTGTCGGTGTTTTTGCCCCTCGGCGTAGGCAGGCAGCTCCTTGAGCCCGTACTTCCAGGTGTTGAAGCCAGGGCAGTTCGCCGCATCAAAGGTCGGAATCGGCCGCTGGGCATTGAAGTAAGCATAAGAAGACGGGTTGGCAACCACATAGCGCACCTTTATCCCGTTTGACTGCAAGGCTTTGTCGGCCTGAGTGGTCAGGGCGTAGCGCTGCACCACTTGGGCGCCCCCGGAATGCCCGGCGATCACTACTTCGCGCAAGGCAGGGAAGCGCTTGCGGTCGCTGAGTCGTTCAAGGATCTGATCCAGTGCCGCATAAGAGCTGAGCGGTGCAGGACTCACCGCCGGGTCGCCGGCCATCCAGTCATTGGCGTGCCAGCGCAGGACCGAGTCGGACAAGGCATTGCGAGTGCCATCAGACTCATTGAGGAACTGCGGAGCAATCACCAGGGTTGTGGATAACTGCCCGGCCTGGCTCGCAGCCTGCTCGGCGCTGTGCAAATACGTCTGAGCATTGCGCAGGCGGCCGTGAATCACAATCAATGCGCGCTGCACTTGCGGCAGTGGCCGTTTCCAGTCCTGACTCAGCCCGAGACTCAACTCCCCGAGGCCTATTTTGAGATGATCGGGACTAAGTTCCTTAACCCCGTGCTCAGCCGCTTGAGTGGCGGAGCAGGCCAGCAACAGGCCCATGATTGACGCGATCGAACGTATGACCATTTAAAGCCTCGCTGCCGAGAAGGTATCGCACTGATTGATATTGCCTTGCTCAAAACCGGTCTTGAACCATTTCACCCGTTGCGCAGAAGTACCGTGGGTAAAGGAATCCGGTACCACACGGCCCTGGCCTTGTTGCTGCAAGCGGTCATCGCCAATGGCATTGGCGGCATTCAAGGCTTCATCAATATCCCCAGGCTCCAGCCAGTTCAGGCGTTTTTGCGCATGATTGGCCCACACCCCGGCGAGGCAATCGGCTTGCAGTTCCTGACGCACCAGCAAGCCGCCATCGCCTTCCATGCGCTTGCCCTGTTGACGGGCCATCTGCATTTTCGACGACACACCCAGCAGGGTCTGTACGTGATGACCAACCTCGTGGGCGATGACATAAGCCTGGGCAAAATCGCCAGCGGCCTTGAACCGTTGGGCCATTTCCTGGAAGAAACTCATATCCAGATAGACCTTCTGGTCTGCCGGGCAATAAAACGGCCCGCTGGCTGCGGTAGCAAAGCCGCAGGCCGAATTGATCTGGCCGCGAAACAGCACCAGGGTCGGATCTTTATAGCTGCGCCCGGCTTGTTGAAATACTTGGCGCCAGGTGTCCTCGGTATCACCCAGAATCGCCCGTACAAAATCGGCTTGTTCGTCATTGGCTGCAGGTGCGCGCCCGGCTTGCTGAGTGACCTGGGGCGAAGATTGCTCGGTAAGCTGACCGCTTAATTGTCCGAGGATCTGCATCGGGTCCTGCCCGGTCAGCAAGCCGATGCCGACAATCACCACCACGGCCATCAAACTCAGCCCTTTACCGCCACCGATACGCATCCCGCCGCCACCGGTGCTTTGATCGCGCACGTCTTCGACGTTATCGCTACGTCGGCCTTTTTTCCAAAGCATGGGGCAGTCCTCTGATAAATCGTGTATTCAAGTGTTGTTGCTGAGTCGGGACAATGCCAGCCCGGCTGTCAGACGCTTATTTATTGGCCAAAGAGTATGGCATTTGGGCTCAAGGTTGGCAGGTGAGGATAAACTCATCTTTTATCGCAAAGCCCGCAATCTCAGCCAATCCCCGCGCCGGAGTTGTTACCCCTGTGAACATTGATACCCGCATCAAGTACCGTCACCTCGTGTGTTTTCTGGAGATGGCGCGCCAGGGCAGCCTGGCGCGGGCAGCGGATGTACTGGCGGTGAGCCAGCCGGCCATGTCGAAAACCCTCAAGGAGCTTGAGGAACTGCTGACGGTCAGCTTGTTTGTGCGCAGTAAAAGCGGGGTTACGCTGACCGAGGCCGGGGTGGCCTTTCTGCGTTATGCAACACCTTCGGTGCAGGCATTGCGTGAAGGGGTGAATGCCTTGCGCGGGGGCGAATATGTGGGCGGTACAGTGCGGCTTGGGGTGCTGTCCACCGTGGAAAGCCTGCTGATACCCGAACTGGTTCAGCGCCTGCATGCGCGGCATTCGTCGCTGGTGGTGAGCGTTGTGACCGGGCCCAGCGCCTATCTGTTATCGCAATTGCGCGTAGGTGATGTCGATCTGGTGGTGGGGCGCATGACCGACAGCCCACAAATTCAGGGGATGAACTTTGAACATCTCTACAGCGAATCCATGACTCTGGTGGTACGCGCAGATCATCCCCTGACCCAGGGGCCGCTGGACCGCAGTCAGTTGGAGAACTACCCGCTGGTTTTGCCCTTGGCCAACACCACCATTCGCACTTTTGCCGACAGCCTGTTTGTGCAGTGCGGTATCAGCCAGTCCCGCCAGCGTCTGGAAACCCTGTCGATCACCCTCAGTCGGCGTTATGTATTGCGTAACGATGCGGTATGGATTGCACCGCTGGACGCCGTGCGCCTGGATCTGGCCAGTGGCGAACTGCAAGAAATCGACCTGGGCCAGCGCGAGCCGGGCGGCTCGATCGGTATTTGCAGTAACGCCCATGTACCCATGTCGGTGGCAGCCCAAGGCTGTGTCGAGGTTTTGCGCGAATTGGGCCAGGCCTATGGTGAAGAGGTATATCCATAACCATTTGGTTATGTATGAGTTTGGCCTTTTCAGTAGTCCTTGCTCGCCCGTTGTTTGAAACTGGGCCTTAGCCTTTATAAAAACAACAGGAGATCGACATGTCTGATGCAGACAGCCGGCGCTTTATCATCCGTGACCGCAACTGGCACCCCAAAGCCCTGACTCCCGACTACAAGACCTCGATTGCCCGCTCCCCGCGCCAGGCGCTGGTGAGCATCCCGCAATCGGTCAGTGAAACCAGCGGGCCTGACTTTTCCCATCTGAAATTCGGCAAGTTCGATAACGACTTGCTGCTCAATTTCAACAACGGCGGTTTGCCGATTGGTGAACGGATCATCCTGGCGGGGCGCGTGTGCGACCAGTATGGCAAGCCGATTCCCCACACCCTGGTGGAAATCTGGCAGGCCAACGCGGGTGGCCGTTATCGCCACAAGAACGATCGCTATCTGGCCCCCCTGGACCCCAACTTCGGTGGCGTGGGTCGTGCGCTGACCAATAGCGAGGGCTATTACAGCTTCCGCACTGTCAAACCTGGCCCCTATCCTTGGCGCAACGGGCCAAACGACTGGCGTCCGGCGCATATCCACGTTTCCATCAGTGGCCCCTCGATTGCCACGCGGCTGATTACCCAGCTGTATTTCGAAGGCGACCCGATGATCCCGATGTGTCCAATCGTCAAGTCGATTACCCATCCTGACGCGGTGCAAAGTTTGATCGCACGCCTGGACATGGGCGCCGCCAATCCGATGGATTGCCTGGCGTATCGTTTTGACATTGTGCTGCGCGGTCAGCGCCAGACTCACTTCGAAAACTGCTGAGGAGCCCCGTCATGCCTATCGAACTGCTACCGGAAACCCCATCGCAAACGGCTGGCCCCTATGTGCATATCGGCCTGGCACTGGCCGCTGCCGGCAACCCGTCGCGCCCTGAAGAAATCTGGAGCGAGATGGCCAAACCGCACGCTGCGGGCGAGCACATCGTACTGTTTGGCAACGTCTATGACGGTAACGGCCACCTGGTACGCGACTCCTTCCTGGAACTGTGGCAAGCCAACCACGAAGGGATTTACGACGAAGATTTTGACTCGGAAAAAGCCTTCAACAGCTTTGGCCGTACTGCCACCACCTTCGATGCCGGTGAGTGGACACTCAACACCATCAAGCCGGGTGTGGTGAACAACGCTGCGGGTGTACCCATGGCGCCGCATATCAATGTGTCGCTGTTTGCCCGTGGCATCAATATCCATTTGCAGACGCGGCTGTACTTCAGCGACGAGCCAGACGCGAATGGCCAATGCCCGGTGCTCAACCTGATTGAGCAGCCGCAGCGTCGCGAAACCCTGATTGCTCATCGATGCGAGTTAAATGGCAAAACAGCCTATCGCTTTGATATCCGCATTCAGGGCGAAGGCGAGACGGTGTTTTTCGACTTCTGAAAACACCCGGCACTGCAATTGTTTGTGGGAGCGGGCTTGCTCGCGATGGGGTCATCTCGGTTTACCTGATAAACCAAGTTGCCTGCATCGCGAGCAAGCCCGCTCCCACAGGTTATGCGCGCCCGCGCCGTTGCTGCCAAGCTGCCGCCAGCCCGCTGGCACAGATAATCGCAATACCGACGCGGCTGGCCAGATCCGGCGTGTGGTCAAAAAGCAACCAGCCCAACACCCCGGAAAACACAATCTGGCAATAACTGAATGGCGCCAGCAAGGCCGGTGCGGCCACGCGAAACGACTGGGTCAGCAGCAAATGCGCGGTCATGCCCAGGCTGCCCAATGCGAGCATTTGCAGACCGTGGACCAATGTCGGGGTTTGCCAGAAAAACGGCACCAGCGCGCTCATCACCAACACATTAAATAGCCCGGCAAAAAAGTTGCTGGTGGTGGGGCTGTCATACGCGCTGAGTTTGCGCGTAAGAATCTGATAACAGCTAAAGCACAGCGCTGCCGCCATCGGCAACAACACCGCCGGGGTAAACAACTCACCCCCCGGGTGAATGATGATGACCACGCCGATAAACCCGCAGATCACGGCCAGCCATTGCCCGCGGGTTACCGTTTCGCCCAGTAATGGCCCGGACAATGCCGCGACCAACAGCGGCGCGAGAAAGTTTACCGCGGTATTTTCAGCCAGCGGGATAAACAGCAATCCGTAGGTGAAAAAGAGGCCCGAACCCAGCAGGCAGATGGCCCGCAATACCTGGAGAAAAGGCCGTTTGCTACGCAGTACCCGCAGCCCGGACTGAGGCAGAAAGATCCCCGCCATCAGCACGGTGTGCACCAGGTAACGTGCCCACACCACCATCACCACCGGGTAAAAACTACTCAGGTACTTGGACAGCGCATCGTGACTGGAGAACAGCGCAGTGGCCGTCACAATCAGCAGGATGCCCTTCAAGGGTTGGTTCACCCCTGAAAGGGGTGTGGGCAATGTCATCGAAGACCTCGTTGAGTCTATACGTCAAACCTGCGGGATTTTTCGCGGCGCCATGAAGTACATCCACACTAACGCAATGAAGTACATCGCTGGAATCATGGTGAACAGCAAGGTGTAATTATTGTTGGTGACCGTCAGCACATAGCCCACGAACTGAGTCATAAACATCCCGCCGATCGCCGCGCACATACCACCAAAGCCGAACACGGTACCCATCATGTGCTTGGGCGTGTAGTCCATCACCATGCTCCACACGTTGGCAGTCCAGGCCTGATGCGCGCCGAGTGCCAGGGCGATTGCACCTACGGCAACCCACAGTTCACTGGAGCCGGCAGCCATGACCACGCCGATAATGCTGATCGCGCACAACAGCATCGATACCAGTCGGGCCTTGACCGCCGCCATGCCGCGTTTGATCAGTACTGAAGACAGAATCCCGCCGCCGACGCTGCCGAAATCGGCAGTGATATAGATGATGATCAGCGGGATACCCATCTGGGTCACGCTGATGCCCAGGTTGTATTGCTGGTTCAAAAACGGCGGCAGCCAGTACAGGTAGAACCAGAACACTGGAGCCGTCATTGCGTAGGACAAGGCGAAGGCCCAGGTGCCACGCATCTTCAGGATGGTGCCGAACGAAACGGTGGTTTGCTCAGGTTCTTTCTCTTGCTGGATGTAAGCCAGTTCCTCTTTGCTTACGGTCGGGTGATCTTCCGGGTTGTAGTACTTCAACCCCCAGAAAATCAGCCAGATACCGCCCAAGGCGGCCATGCACAAAAAGGCGGCCTGCCAGCCCCACACATGCAGCACCAGTGGCAACAACATTGGGGTGAACATGGCGCCGACGTTGGTCCCGGCGTTGAAGATCCCGCTGGCCACAGCCCGTTCGCTGGCCGGGAACCACAGGCGCGTGGTTTTTACGCAGGCCGGGTAGTTGGCGGCTTCGGTCAGCCCGAGAATAAAGCGGCAGATCATAAAGCCCACGGCCGACGTGGCCAGGCCATGAGCACCGGTGGCCAGGCTCCACAGCAACACGGCGCAGAAGAACACACGTTTGACTCCAACCCGATCAATCAGGCGGCCTTGCAGCACAAAGCCAATGGCATAGCCCACCTGAAACCAGAAGTTGATATTGGCGTAGTCCATCGCCGTCCAGCTCATTTCCTTGGCCAGAATCGGTTGCATGACGCCCAGGGCAGCGCGGTCGATAAAGTTCAGGGTGGTGGCGAAAAACACCAGTGCCAGCATGCCCCAACGGGTTTTGCCAGTCGCCAGGGTGCCGCGAATCTTGTCACCGATCCCTGCGCTTGGAGCATGGGCAGAGGTGGTGCGTGCAGTCGGAGAAGGGACCATGGATGTTTACCCGTTTCTTGGAATTTTTATGTGGTGTTGCACAGCAGGTGACGCAAGAAGTACGGACTCGATGGTGGCGAGTGGACAAAAAATCGTCAATTCAAGAGAGGTCATTATGTTCGATAATCGCACGCAAAACTAACTGGTTGGTACAGATTGGTTGCTCAATAATAGGGCGCCCTTAATAATCAGGCCATTAAGAAATGCCGTCGCCTGCAGGCTGCGCCAATCCAGGGAGTTTTAAATGAAGCGTTCGATCGCCACGGTTTCCTTGAGCGGCACCTTGCCAGAGAAGCTGGACGCCATTGCAGCAGCAGGTTTTGACGGGGTCGAAATATTCGAAAACGACCTGCTGTATTACGACGGCAGCCCGCGGGAAGTACGGCAGATGTGTGCAGACCTGGGGCTGGCCATTAGCCTGTTCCAGCCGTTCCGTGACTTTGAAGGCTGCCGCCGCGACCGCCTGGCGCGCAATCTGGACCGTGCCGAGCGCAAATTCGACCTGATGCAGGAACTGGGTACCGATCTGGTGCTGGTGTGCAGCAACGCCGCTGCGGACTCGACCGGTGACCGGCAGATCCTGCTTGATGACCTTGGCTTGCTCGCAGAGCGTGCCGGGGCACGGGACCTGCGTATCGGTTACGAAGCGCTGGCCTGGGGCCGCCACGTCAATACCTGGCAACAGGTCTGGGACTTGGTGCGTGAGGTCGACCACCCGAATCTGGGCGTCTTGCTCGACAGCTTCCACACCCTGTCGCTCAAGGGCGACCCGAGCGCGATTGCGCAGATCCCCGGTGACAAGATCTTCTTTGTGCAGATGGCCGATGCGCCGATCCTGGCCATGGACGTGCTGGAGTGGAGTCGTCATTTTCGCTGCTTCCCGGGCCAGGGCGAATTTGATCTGCCGGGCTTTCTGGCGCCGATTATCCAGACCGGCTACACCGGCCCCTTGTCGCTGGAAATCTTCAATGACGGTTTCCGCGCCGCCCCCCCGCGGGCCAATGCGGCCGATGGTTTGCGCTCGTTGCTGTACCTCGAAGAGAAAACCCGCGAGCGCCTGGCCCAGCAGGCCGTCCCGGCTGCAACGCTGCAACCCCTGTTCGCGCCGCCGCCAGCCAGCCAGTACGACGGCATCGAATTTCTTGAATTTGCCGTGGATGAAAATCAGGGCGCGCAACTGACTCACTGGCTGGAACGTCTGGGCTTCAGCAAGGCCGGTCAGCACCGTTCGAAGAATGTAAGCCTGCTGCGCCAGGGTGATATCAACCTGATCCTCAACGCAGAACCCTATTCGTTTGCCCATAACTTTTTTGAGGCCCACGGCCCATCGTTATGTGCCACCGCCATTCGTGTCCAAGACAGCTCCAGCGCACTGGCCCGCGCCGTGGCCTACAAGGGCCAGCCCTATCGCGGCCTGGTCGGGCCCAACGAGTTGGAGCTGGCGGCAGTACGGGCCCCGGATGGCAGCCTGATTTATCTGGTGGACCAGGACGAGGCGGGCAAACCGTTATACGAATCGGACTTTAACCTCACACCAACGCCATCAGCCCAGGGCGGCCTGAAACGCATCGACCATATGGCCATGGCATTGCCGGCCGACAGCCTCGACAGCTGGGTGCTGTTCTATAAAAGCCTGCTGGATTTCGAAGCCGATGACGAAGTGGTCTTACCGGACCCTTACGGCCTGGTAAAAAGCCGTGCGCTGCGTAGTCGTTGCAGCTCGATTCGCTTGCCGCTGAATATTTCCGAGAACAGAAACACCGCCATCTCACATGCCTTGTCGAGTTATCGCGGCTCCGGTGTACATCACATCGCTTTCGAATGTGACGACCTGTTCGCCGAAGTCAGTCGCGCCAAAGCCGCAGGCGTACCGCTGCTGGATATTCCGCTCAATTATTACGACGACCTTGCTGCGCGTTTTGATTTTGATGACGAGTTCTTGAGCAAGCTGGCCTATTTCAACGTCCTGTACGACCGCGATGCCCAGGGCGGCGAGCTATTTCATGTGTACACCGAAGCGTTTGAAGGGCGATTCTTCTTCGAACTGCTGCAACGCAAGAATGGCTATGCCGGCTATGGCGCCGCCAACGTTGCAGTGCGTCTGGCGGCCATGGCCAAGTCGCGCAGTGGTGCGGTGCGTCAGGCAAAGCTGTAAGGCGACTTCCTTCACAGAGCAGGGCAGCCCATAATCACGGGCATCCCAAGATGGCCGTGAGCCTTTATGACCAAGTCCCAAGAAGTCGACACCGGCGCCACGGCACCGGTAGTCGAACCGCGTAAGAGCCGTAAGAACAACCCCGAGAAAACCCGCGAAAACATCCTGCAAGAAGCCATTGTCGAGTTTGTCGAACAAGGGCTGGCGGGGGCGCGGGTGGACGCTATCGCAGAGCGCACCAAAACTTCAAAGCGCATGATCTACTACTACTTCACCAGCAAGGAGCAGCTCTACGTCGAGGTGCTGGAGAAGTTGTACGGGGAAATCCGCAGCATCGAGAGCCGCTTGAACCTGGATCAGCTGGAGCCGGTGCTGGCGATTCAACGGCTGGTGGAATTTACCTTCGATCACCATGATATGAACGCGGATTTTGTGCGTATCGTCAGCATCGAAAATATCCACAAGGGCGAATACATCAAGCGTTCCGAAGGCATCAAGGCCATGAACGACACCATTGTGCAGGCGCTGGAAAACATCCTGCAGCGTGGCGTTGAGCAAAAGGTCTTCCGTACCGGGCTCAACCCGCTGGATGTTCACTTGTTGGTCAGCTCATTCTGTTTTTATCGCGTCTCGAACCGCTACACCCTTGGCGAAATCTTCCAGGTCGACTTTTCCGATCTGCAGGTCAAGCAGCGTCAGCGCGAAATGATAGGTGATGCCGTGTTGCGTTATTTACAGGCGTGAGTCAGCGACACGCTTTGTACTAATGAAACACAATACCAATTGAAAATCATTCTCGACAAAAAGTAAGATAGCGACCCCTTTCCTTCATGCTCAGGGAGTCGGTTTGTCGGATATGGATCTCAAGGGTTTGTTCCTCAAGCATGCCGGTACCCTGCGCGGGTACCTGGCGCGCAAGGTGCGGGACCCTCAGCTGGCTGCGGACCTGGTGCAGGAAAGTTTTCTGCGCATGGCAGAGCGTGGGCGCAAAGAGCAAATCGACAACACCCCCGGCTATCTGTACCGCATCGCCGGCAACCTGCTGGTCGATCATATTCGCCAGGAAACCCGGCGCAAGACCGATACGGTCAGCCATGAAGCCCTGGCTGAAATCGAAGATGAACTGGCAGGGCTGGAGGCCCAGGCGATGGCTGAACAACAGCGCATGGCTCTAAAGCAGGCACTATCCGAATTGCCCGAACGTACCCAGGAAATCTTCCGTCTCAACCGCATTGAGGGCCTGACCCATGCTCAGGTCGCGCGGCATCTTGAAATTTCTGACAGCTCAGTGCAGAAACATCTGTCCAAGGCCTTGGCCTACGTCATGCAGCGCCTACAAGAGCCTCAGAAATAACTTTCATATTTGTAGATGAATGGCTTACTGAGTTTTAGCCAGCAGGACGTCACTGCTTATATATAACGAGAAATAGAGATTCACACGTGAATAGCCAAGGCCCCGAACAGCAGATGATTACTGAAGCGGCCGCCGAGTGGGCGGTGCGTCTGCACGCGGGTGCATTGAGCGAAGAGGCGCAGGCGCAACTGGAGCAGTGGCTGGCTGCCGACGAGCGCCATGCGCCTGCGCTGCACTTTGCCGAACAGACCTGGGCGGCACTGGGGGAGCTGGCGCTGGAGAGCAGGCCGGAGCCCCATCGCCAGCGCCCGGCAGAAGCCCGCACAGCGCCAGTGACCCGCCGTCGGCGTCCGCTGCGCTGGGTCGGGCGGGCGGCGGTGCTTTCGCTGGTACTGGCTGTGGGCTGGGTCACTGGCCCGACGTTGCTGTTACAGATGCAGTCTGACTACCGCACCGGCGCAGGAGAAATCCGCACGGTTCAACTTGACGATGGCAGTTCGGTCGAGCTGGATGCCTCCAGCGCCATCAGCATCGACTATGACAGCAACGAACGGCGCATCAACTTGTTGGCTGGCTCGGCCGTGTTCGACGTGGCGCCGATGAGCGAAGCCGAAACCCGGCCCTTTGTCGTACAAAGCGCGGGCGGGCGCACCAAGGCACTGGGCACGCAATTTGTGGTGGGCCGCGAGGGCAGTGATCAGGCCTGGGTTGGCGTCTTGCAGCATAGCGTCGCGGTCAGCCTGCAAAGCCCGCCAGTTCAGGGCGCAGCGCAGCAAACCCTGGAAGAAGGCCAGAGCGCTCGCTATAGCGCCAAAAATGGCGTGCAGCCACTGCCCGGGTTTGACCTGAGCGCGGCTACCAGCTGGCGCCGTGGCGTACTGATCTTTGATCGCCAGCCGTTGGGGCAGGTGATTGAGCAGCTCAACCGTTATCGCCCCGGCCAGATCCTGTTGGCCAACCCGGCCCTGGCCAGCCGTCAGGTCAGCGGCGTATTCCGCCTGGAAATGCTCGACAGCGCACTGCAGACCCTGACGCGTGAGTTGCATGTAAAGCGCGTCGAGCTGGCGGGCGTCAGCCTGATTTACTGACATCGGGATCAACACCAAACCTGTGTGTGTGGCTTGCCTGCGATGCAAGCGCCTCGGTGTGCCTGACAAACTGCGGTCATCCCATCGCAGGCAAGCCAGCTCCCACAGGGCCCTGCGTAGCCTTCAAAGCCCCTATTGAAAATTAATCGCAAAAACCTTTACTGACTTTCCCCGGCTAATGCGTCTTGCTATTGAGATTCATTCGCAAAGCAGCTCGTACAGCCTGGGGAAAATAAAAATGGTGGGTAGTCAGCGCAAAGGGGTGCAGTCCGCTAGCCGGTTAGCCTTTGCAGTTCATATCGGAATCCTTGCCGTGTTGGCGGCGCAATCGCCGGTGCATGCTGCGCAAAAAGCCAGCAGTGCGGTGCAACAGGAATTTATCGCCTTCCATATCGCGGCCCAGCCGCTGGACAAGGCGGTACTGATCTTCGCCGAACAGGCGGGCCTGCAAGTGCTGTTCGACAGCCAGATGCTGCGCGGCCTGCAGTCCCAGGCAGTGAATGGCGACTTCGGCGTCCAGGAAGGCCTGGCCCGCTTGCTGGGCAACAACCCGGTGGAATACCGCTTTACCGGCGAACGCCAGATCACCCTGACCCGTGTCAGCGGCGAACACGCAGGCGCGCTGGCCCTGGGCACCACCTCCGTGACTGCCAGCGAAGGCAATAGTGCGGATTGGGTGTATCAGACCCCATCGTCCGTCGCTGTCATCACCCGCGAGCAGATCAACAAGCGTGCGCCACGCCATGCGGCGGACATGCTGGAAGAAACTACAGGTGTGTACACCGCTGTAAATCAGCGGGATCAGGGCCTGTCGGTCAACATCCGCGGGATTCAGGACTATGGCCGTGTCAATATGAACGTTGACGGCATGCGCCAGAATTTTAACGTCAACGGCCACCAGCAACGCAATGGCGTGATGTTGATCGACCCGGAAATGGTCTCCAGCGTTGAAATCGACAAAGGTGCCCAATCCGGCATGGGCGGTGCTGCAGTACTGGGGGGTATTGCCAGCTTTAACACCCTGCAAGCCAGCGAGTTTTTGAAGGACGGTAAAGAGTACGGCGGGCGCATCCGGGCCGGCAGTGGCATCGGTGAATTGGGTAACGGCACCTATTTCAACGGCGGTGGTGTCTTCGCATTTGGCAATGACCTTGGCGATGCCTTGTTTGCCTACAGCGAACGCCATTTTGGTGACTACCGTACCGGTCGGCAAAACGCCGATAACCTGGGTACACAAATTCGCAATAAAGACTCGCGTCGCGAAGCCTGGAAAGACTGGCTGACCAGTGAAGTAGGTGATACCGGCAGTGTGACCCGTTCGCAAATGGTCAAGTTGGGGCTAAACCTGCCCAACGACCAGCGAGTACAGTTCACTTACCTGGAAACTGACACCGACAGTAAGGACGCATGGACCTACTTCAATGCCCAGGGTGATGGCTACGACTACATTCGCCACAGTAAAAGCGACATCAATACCGGCAACTTTGGCCTGGATTACAGCTACAACCCGGATAACGAACTGATCGATTTCAAGAGCAAGTTCTATTACGTCAACACGCAGCTTGATCGGCGCAATGCCCCACACAAAGCGTCGGCTAATAGTGGCAATGCCTTTGGTGGTTACGAGGATGAATTTCGCACCAGTACCTGGGGATTTCAGGCAGAGAACACTTCCCGATTTGACTTGAATAACTACGGGCAACTGAGCTGGAACTATGGCCTGGAGAGCTACCAGGACATCTTGAAATCCAAGAACAATCTGGTAGCGGCAGAGAATGAGAAGGATCTGGCCTGGGTCGAGGGGGCAGATCCAGAAGGCAAGCGCACCATGGCCAGTCTGTTTAACAGCCTGCACTACCAGTACAGCTATTGGCTGACGCTGGATGCCGGGTTGCGTTATGACCGTTATCGATTGGAGGGCAAAACTGGCATGAGTCTGTGGCAAGCGCCGGTCACTCAAGTTGCCGGTGGGGGGCAGACGATGGTGTCAGGGGAGGCAGTAAGAATTGACCGCTTCTATGATTCTGATCGTGAGGAGGGCAAGTTTTCACCGACCTTCGGTATCGGGATCAAGCCTGGAGTTGATTGGTTGCAGTTCTATGGGCGATGGGGAAAAGGCTGGCGTCCACCGGCAGTGACTGAGGTGTATATGACAGGACGCCCCCATGGAGGTAATGCAACGGAGCGTGTGTTTCCAAATCCATTCTTGAAGTCCGAGGAGTCCCGGGAGTGGGAGTTTGGGTTTAATATTTTTAAGGAGTCACTTTTTTTCAATAACGATCGCCTTGGTGTGAAAGTTGCTTACTTTGACAATAACATCAAGAATTTTTCGTTTTTGCACTACGGTGTTGCCCTTCCTGGTTCGTCAAATGGTGGTAGTCTCGGGCGCTCGGCTTATGTGAATAATTTGACCGATACCAAGTTTCGCGGTGTTGAATATCAGTTGAATTACGATATGGGGCGGATGTATGGGAATTTGAGCTACACCCATATGATTGGTAGTAATGAATTTTGCGCCAAAGACTATTATATGGGGGGAGCGAAAAAAAGAGGCAAGCTAATTCGTAAGTGGAGTGTGCCAGTTACTCAGCCTGACGGGCAAATCGTTCCAATCACTAAGCGCGAGTATGAATGGCTCGACGATGTTGACAGGAATAACAAAATTGACTGTGGTCCTACGATGGGTAGTGCGGCCTATATGCCTGCAGACCGGGGTTCACTAACGCTGGGGGCGCGGTTCCTTGAGCGGCGCTTGGATACAGGAGTGCGCTTGCGTTACAGCCCCGGTAATGGCGAGAACCTGAATGAATGGAATTACAGTGGTGTTGAGCAAGCGGCATGGCCTAAATACAGCGTCTACGACCTGTACGCCAGTTATTGGCCGACAGATGCTTTAAATATCACTCTGTCATTAGAGAATGCTACCGACGAGGCGTATTTTGTGGCTTTGGGCGATGGTAATAACTTGAGTATGGCACGCGGGCGGACATTAAGCGGAATGCTCGAATATAAATTTTAAATAACGGGTTCGCTGCTTCGTTATATAAAAGATTGCTCGATGCTGGGCAAAGGCGTACGCCGAAGTGCGCCACTTAACCACAACTATTTATATCTAAGGAAGAGATTGAGTTATGACTATTTCGATTGATTACAACTTTGCTGTTGGCTCCATGTCTGTGCACAGTGTGCTGACCCAGTGGTCCGCTGGTTTCAATACGGCTGGTCATGGTCTGAGCAATACAGGCGGTTTTAACGGCGGTGCTCGCGAGTTAAGTGGTGAGCAGTATGCGACACATGGCACCAACGATTCGGATTACGCCTTCATTGCTGGAAGTGACACCAGCAAAGGCTTGAACTATGTGTTCAACCCTAAAATTCCCTCGGGCGACAACATGAATCACTTCCTGTGGGGAGAACTGGATAACGTTAAGTTGGGCGAAGTGGGCGGTCTCAAGGAGCAAGTGCAACACCTCATGTAAGGTGTTGCCATGTCTACCCAATACAACCACCTGAGTACCGAGGAGCGCGTCACCATTATGGTGATGCTCTTTCAACGACAGACGCTGCG
>Ga0302347_1000560_pt1 | contig 57413 bp, 49 predicted proteins | sample PhyWR1_FD_202178 | JGI IMG/M metagenome (GOLD analysis project Ga0302347, IMG submission 202178) | Leaf surface microbial communities from wheat plants in UC Gill Tract Community Farm, Albany, California, United States - DLSL W.R1 (v2)... | ecosystem: Host-associated > Plants > Phyllosphere >... | reverse complement strand
TCAATACCGTCAAAGGCTTTTCGGCGGTGGCAGCCAGCAGTGTGCTGGGGGTGCTGACCCTCAACCGCGAGCACTACCACTCAACCATGTTGCTCGACCGCCTGGGCAACTCGCCGCTGGTCAGCACCGGTACAGACCTGGCGCGCCGGGTTCACCAGCAAGCCGTGGTGCTGACCAGTTCCGATCTTTATCTGTACATGGCCGTCCTGGCGCTTTTGCTGATTGTGTTGATCCCTTTTGGCCCCACGCGGATCTACGCGCCGGGCACACCTGTTGGAGTTGTGAAATGAGTACAACAAGCGGGCGCAAGCCCCGGGTCCTGGCCGCTGCCGTCGCGCTGGCCGTTATCGTGCTGATCGGGCTGTGGCGGCTGGTCTTTGTCACGGGTACCGTGCAGAGCACCAATGATGCTTTTATCAGCGCCGATTACACCCTGATTGCGCCAAAAGTGGCGGGGTTTATCGACGAGGTGCTGGTGCAGGATAACCAGCCGGTCAAGGCCGGTCAGTTGCTGGCACGGATCGACCCGCAGGACTACCGCGCCGCCATGCAGGCAGCGCAAGCCAGTGTGGCGACGGCGCAGGCGCAACGGGTCAATGCCCTGGCGATGCTGGAACGTCAGCGCTCGCTGATCGAACAGGCCAAGGCCACGGTCGATGCCGATCTGGCGCAAGTCGAATTCGCCGAGCATGAGTTGCAGCGTTATCAGCATCTGGCCGGGCAAGGGGCAGGTACGCTGCAGAACTCCCAGCAGGCGAAGAACCGCTCGCTGACCGCTCGTGCCGAGTTGGCACAGCACAAGGCTGCACTGGAAGCCGCTCGCCAGCAAACCCGGGTGCTGGCCGCCCAGGCCACGGCCGCGCAAGCGTCGGTGGAGTATGCCCAGGCCTTGCTGGCACGGGCCGAGCTGGACTTGTCGCATACGCAACTGCTGGCGCCGTTTGACGGTGTGGTGGGGCGCCGCAGCGTACGCCTTGGGGCTTACGTCAAACCCGGCGATACCGTGCTGGCGGTGGTGCCGCTGGCCGACGCCTATGTGGTGGCCAACTTTCTCGAGCACCAGCTCACCCATATGCAGGCAGGGCAGCGCGTGACCATCAAGGTCGACAGCTTTCCGGGCCAGACCCTGCAAGGCACCGTGGACAGCATTGCCCCGGCCACGGGGGTGACGTTCGCAGCGATCGCCCCGGATAACGCCACCGGCAACTTCACCAAAGTGGCCCAGCGCATTGCGGTGAAAGTCACTCTGGATCACGGGCAGCTGCTGGCCAGCCAATTGCGTCTGGGAATGTCGGTGGATGCCTCCATCGACACGGCAAAGGCCCACGCACAACAGGTCAGCACACGATGAAAAAACATGCAGTGGCCTGGGCTGTGGCCTGTTACAGCGTACTGAGCCTGAGTGGTTGCGTGGTCGGCCCGGACTTCAAGGCGCCCGTACCCGAGTTGCCTGCGGGCTGGGCGTCGGTGCCCACTGAGCCGGGGCACAATCGCGCAGTAGACACAGCAGTGGATCTGCATTGGTGGGACCGTTTCGGCGATCGGCAATTGTCTGCCCTGGTGCGCGAGGCGCAGCAGCGCAACTTTGATGTGCAACTGGCGGCCAGCCGGCTGCAACAAAGCCAGGCGATCCGCCGTCAGATCAACGCCGACACCTTGCCAGAGGTGGATGCAACCGCAGCTTACAGTCGTAGCCGCAACAGCCAGAAGGGCTTGAGTGACCCTTCCGGGAACAGTGGCAAGCAGGCCTTCAACCTGTGGAATGGCGGCCTGGGGTTCAGCTGGGAGGCTGACCTGTGGGGCCGCGTCAAACGTTCGGTGGAAGCGGCGGATGCCTCAGTGCAGGTGGCGGCACAGGACCGTAACGCGGTGCAACTATTGGTGATAGTGCAGACCGCGCAGCACTATATTCAGTTGCGCGGCACTCAGCAGGCACTGGCGGTGGTCGAGCAAAACCTGCAGATCGCCCGACGCAGTCTGGAGCTGACCCGGTTGCAACTGCGGGAGGGTGTGGCCACGGATTTACAGGTCTCTGAAGCTGCGGCCCAAGTGGCCGAGATCGAAGCGCGCCAGGCACCCTTGCAGCAACGCAGCGCACAGTTGATCAATGCCCTGAGCTTGCTGCTGGCCCGCGAGCCACGGGCCTTGCAGACGCAATTGAGCGCCGCGGCCGACGTGCCGGCCTACGGCCAGGATGTGCCGATCGGCCTGCCCAGCGAACTGGCGCAACGGCGCCCCGACATTCGTCGTGCCGAGGCGCGCCTGCATGAAGCTACTGCGGCCATCGGCATGGCCGAGGCGGATTTCTATCCGCGGATCACCCTGTCGGGCAGCCTCGGTTTTCAAGCCACGCAGTTGTCGGACCTGGGCAGTTGGGGGTCGCGCAATTTTGCATTCGGCCCGGGCTTGAGCGTACCGGTGTTCGAGGGCGGGCGTTTGCAGGGGGCCTTGCAGTTGCAGGAAGGGCGTCAGCAGGAGGCGGGCATTGCCTACCAGCAAACCGTATTGCGCGCCTGGCATGAGGTGGACGATACGCTGGTGGCGTATCAGGCCAGCCAGCGTCGGCGCGACAGCCTCAAGCAGGCAGTGGTACATAGCCAGCGGGCGCTGGACAGCGTGCACCAGCAATATGCCCAGGGCACGGTGGACTTTCTCAACGTGCTGACGGTGCAAAACGCGTTGCTGGCCAACGAAGCAGCGCTGGTGGACAGCACTGCGCAGGTCTCGTTGTCCCTGGTGGATGTGTTTGCGGCGCTGGGTGGGGGGTGGCAGGGCTAGCGGCTTGCAGATTCTGGTGGGAGCGGGCTTGCCCGCGATGGTATCGACGTAGTTATCCCGGCAAACCGCAGTGCCTACATCGCAGGCAAGCCTGCTCCCACAGGTTTTGTGGTGTTCATAAAATCGGCGGCTGGTGTGGGGCAGTGTGGGAGCGGGCTTGCCCGCGATGGTATCGACGTAGTTTTCCCGGCAAACCGCAGGGCCGGCATCGCAGGCAAGCCAGCCCCCATAGGTTTTGTGGTGTTCATAAAATCGGCGGCTGGCGTGGGGCAGTGTGGGAGCGGGCTTGCCCGCGATGGTATCGACGTAGTTATCCCGGCAAACCGCAGTGCCTGTATCGCAGGCAAGCCAGCTCCCAAAGATTTTGTGGTGTTCATAAAATCGGCGGCTGGCGTGGGGCAGTGTGGGAGCGGGCTTGCCCGCGATGGTATCGACGTAGTTATCCCGGCAAACCGCAGTGCCTGTATCGCAGGCAAGCCAGCTCCCAAAGATTTTGTGGTGTTCATAAAATCGGCGGCTGGTGTGGGGCAGTGTGGGAGCGGGCTTGCCCGCGATGGTATCGACGTAGTTTTCCCGGCAAACCGCAGGGCCGACATCGCAGGCAAGCCAGCCCCACAGGTACTGAGTGATTGCCCACAGGTTTTGCTATGCTCGCGCCCTCGACCGCAAACGCCAATATAGGCGTGTCCCGTTCATATTGAGCCTATTTATGTCTGCCGATACTCAAACCACAACGGTGCGCTTTACCCGTTCCGACTACAAAACTCTGGGCCTTGCTGCCCTGGGCGGGGCGCTGGAAATCTACGATTTCATCATTTTCGTGTTCTTTGCCCTGACCCTCAGCCAGCTGTTTTTCCCGCCGGACATGCCTGAATGGCTGCGTTTGTTGCAAAGTTTCGGGATTTTTGTGACCGGCTATCTGGCACGCCCACTGGGCGGGATCCTGATGGCGCACTTTGCCGATCACCTGGGGCGCAAGCGGGTGTTCAGCCTGAGCATCCTGATGATGGCGCTGCCCTGCCTGCTGATCGGGATCATGCCCACTTACGCCGACATCGGTTACTTCGCGCCGCTGATCCTGCTGGCCTTGCGCATCCTGCAGGGCGCAGCGGTCGGGGGCGAGGTGCCCAGTGCCTGGGTGTTTGTGGCCGAACATGCGCCGGCCGGACGCCGGGGTTTTGCCCTGGGTTTTTTGCAGGCCGGGCTGACCTTTGGCTACCTGATTGGTGCCTTGACCGCCACACTGCTGGCACAGCTTTTTACCCCGGCAGAAATCCTCGACTATGCTTGGCGCTTGCCGTTCCTGCTCGGCGGCGTGTTCGGCGTGATTGGCGTGTGGCTACGCCGCTGGCTGAGTGAAACACCGGTGTTTCTGGCCCTGCGCGAACGTAAAGAGGGGCGGGCCGAGTTCCCCTTGCGCACTGTCCTGCGCGATCACCGCGCTTCTTTGCTGCCGGCCGCGCTGCTGACCTGCGTGCTCACCAGTGCCGTTGTGGTGTTTGTGGTCATTACACCGACCGTGATGCAACAGCGCTTCGGCATGAGCGCCAGCCATACCTTTGCGTTAAGCAGCCTGGGTATCGTGTTTTTGAATATCGGCTGTGTGCTGGCCGGGTTGATCGTTGACCGTATCGGTGTGTGGCGCAGTATCGCGCTGTACAGTGTGTTGCTGCCGCTGGGCATCGGCCTGCTGTACGCCAGCCTGGTCGGGCAGTGGGTGATGCCCGGTCTGGCTTATGCGTTCGCCGGTTTGACCTGCGGGATTGTCGGGGTGGTGCCGTCGGTCATGGTGGGCCTGTTTCCGGCGCCGATACGGGTTTCGGGAATTTCCTTTACCTACAACATCGCCTATGCGCTGTGGGCCAGCACCACGCCCTTGCTGCTGATTGCTTTGATGCCGTGGAGCCCGTGGGTGTGCGTGGGGTTCTGTGCGCTGATGGGCCTGGTGGGGTTGCTGACTGCCCGGCGCTACGGTTTCAGGGGCGCCACGGCAGTACAAGAGCGTTTGCTGGCCAAGGCGGGGATCTAGCGGGGCGAACTTCTGTCATCACGGTGATTGCTGGCTCTAATAGGAAGCATTACTATTCGCGCCCCACCTGTGCAGTCCCGTGCGATGACTCAGAAAGTGCCCCGCAGAACGGGTTTCTTTGAACATTATGAAGAGTTGATCGGAACCTGGACCCGGCGCCTGCGCAATCGCCAGCAGGCGCAAGATCTGGCCCATGACACCTTTGTCCGCGTGCTCGAATCCAACCCGGATGCGGTCGAGCAGCCGCGCGCTTACTTGCATCAAACTGCACGCAATATTGCGGTGGACGGTTTTCGCCGCCAGGAGCTACGCGACGCCAAGGAGCTGGCAGCCGTTCCCCCAAGTTCGTCGCAGGCCGGCGATCCGGAGCAGTATATGCGCGCTATCCAGTTGGCTGAGTCGGTCGAAAGGGCTTTGCAGGAGCTGCCGCTCAATTGTCGCAAGGTCTTCGTCTGGCAGAAAATCGAAGGCCTGACCCAGGCCGAGATTGCCGAGCGCCTGGGGTTGTCCAGGAACATGGTGGAAAAGTATATGATCCGCACTCTGCGCCATCTGCGTGAACGCGTGGAGGCTCCGTGATGACATCGGTAAAGGATTGCAGGATGGATACAGGTGACGCTGCCTGTGACAGTGCCAGCGTGCGCGACGCCGCTGCGACCTGGTTTGCGCGGGTGCAAGGGCAAACCCTGAGTGTGGCCGAGCAGGCCGAGTTCGAGGCCTGGCGCAGCCGCCACGCCAGCCATGAGGCGGAGTACCAGTGGCTGGCCGGCCTGTGGTCTGCCGCCGATCTGTTGCCCAGGGCCCGTTTGCAGGCGCTGTGTGAGGTGCCTGCACCGCGGCACAGCCGGCGCTCGTTTCTGGCCTACGGGCTGGCAGCCAGCATTGTTGCGGTGGCGGCCGGGGCGGGCATATGGATGCAGCTGCAAGCCTCTGTCGGCTATCACGCAACATTTGCCACTGAGCTGGGTGAACGTCGTACCCTGACGTTGCCCGATGGTTCGGCCATTGAACTCAATGGCCGCAGCCTGGTGCGCATCAGCTACGAAGGCCGGCAGCGTATTGTCGAACTGGAGCGCGGCGAAGGCATGTTCAACGTCGCCCATGATGCCGACCGGCCGTTTGTGGTGCAGGCCGGGGCCGGGCGGGTGACGGTCACGGGCACCCGCTTTGATGTGCTGCGCGAGGGCGATCAGGCCCGGGTTGCGGTGGAGTCGGGGCATGTGCGGGTGCAGGGGGCCAGCCCGGACGCAGTGGTCAACCTGACGGCCGGGCTGGGTACGGTTGTCGATGACCGTGGCCTGGTGGCTGCCGCGCAGCCGGTCAACACCCGTGCGTTGACGGCGTGGCGCAAGGGCCAGTTGGTGTTCGAAGACGCCAGCCTTGAAGACGTGGCGGCGCAAGTGTCGCGCTATCGTGACAAGCCGCTGTGGGTCAGCACACCTGCGGTGGCCCGCATGCGCCTGACCAGCGTGTTCAAAACCAATGACACCGATGCCCTGCTCAAGGCGCTGCCGCAGATCTTGCCGGTCGCAATCATGACGCGGGCTGACGGAAGCCTGGAAATCATCGCGAAAAAATAAATGGCCCGTCGATTCAGGTTTTTTTCGAGTTCTTCGTCTTCTTGAACAACTGCAACTGGTTTGTATTAACAGTTGCACTCAAGTGCGATCCAAAGGGCAAGACTCGACGTGAAAAACAACAATCTTCGTGGGCGACTTTCCTCGCTTGATACACCTCTGAGCATTCGCTCTTCCGTGGCCCGGTCGGGCCTGCTGCCGCTGGCGTTGGCCCTGGCGGTCAGCGCGGCGATGCCCTGTGCAGTTGCCGGCGAATCTGCCCCGAGTACGATCCATATTCAATCCCAGCCCCTGGGCGCAGCCCTGAGCCAACTGGCGCAGCAGACTTCGCTGCAAGTGTTTTTCAGCCCGCAACTGGTGGCTGGCAAGCAGGCTCCGGCGGTAAATGGCAACCTGTCGCCAGAACAGGCGCTGGCCCGACTGCTGCAGGGCAGTGGCTTGAGCTACGCGCTTGACGGTGATGCTGTAACCCTGCGCGCGGCGCCCGCGGTCAGTGCTGCTGCGCCAGCGTCCGGGCCGCTGGAACTGGGGCCGGTGGATGTAAAGGTGGTCGGCAACTGGCTGAGCGATGCCAATGACGCGGTGGTGCAGAACCACCCGGGGGCGCGGACAGTGGTGCGTCGCGAAGCGATGGTCGAGCAGGGCACGATGAACGTCAGTGATGCCCTCAAGCGTATCCCGGGTGTTCAGGTGCAGGAGTCCAACGGCACGGGCGGCAGTGATATCTCGCTGAACGTGGGGGTGCGGGGTTTGACGTCGCGCCTGTCGCCGCGCTCCACCGTCCTGATTGACGGTATTCCGGCAGCGTTTGCGCCCTACGGTCAGCCACAGCTGTCGATGGCCCCGATTTCCTCGGGCAACCTGGACAGCATCGACGTGGTACGTGGTGCGGGCTCGGTGCGCTACGGGCCACAAAACGTGGGCGGGGTAATCAACTTCGTGACCCGGGCCATTCCCGAAACCTTCCAGGGCGAGGTCGGCACAACCCTGGAAACCTCCGAGCGCGGCGGCTGGAAGCATATTGAGTCGGCCTTTCTCGGCGGCACGGCGGACAACGGCATCGGTGCTGCATTGCTGTATTCCGGGGTCAAGGGCGATGGCTATCGGGCGCGCAACAACGACAACGATATTGATGACGTGTTGCTCAAGACCCACTGGGCGCCCACCGACCAGGATGATTTCACCCTCAACTTTCACTACTACGATGCCACGGCAGACATGCCCGGCGGCCTGACCCAGAAGCAGTTTGACGCTGATCCGTACCAGTCGCTGCGCGACTACGACAACTTTACCGGGCGGCGCAAGGATGTGTCTTTCAAGTACTTGCGCCAGATCGACGACCAGACCCAGTTTGAAGTCCTGACCTATTACACCGACAGCTTCCGTGGCAGCACCATTGCCGCGCGCAATCTGCAAACCCTGGCTTCGTATCCGCGCAGTTACCACACTTTCGGGATCGAGCCGCGGGTCTCCCATGTGTTCACCCTGGGGCCGGTAACCCAGGAAGTCGGCCTGGGCTATCGCTACCTCAAAGAGGCCATGCATGAAGAGGCCAGCCAGGTAAATCTGGTCAATAACCTGCCTGTGCCGGGGCCCGGAGCTGACGGCCATGTGTATCAGGACCGCACCGGCGGCACCGAGGCCAACTCGTTCTATATCGATGACAAGATCGATGCGGGTAACTGGACGATCACCCCTGGCATCCGTTTTGAGCGAATCAGTACCCAGTGGCACGACCGCCCGGTACTGGGCAACAACGGCAAGCCGGTGCAGGAGAAGCACCGCAGTATCGACAGCAGTGAAGCGCTGCCGGCCCTGAGCGTGATGTATCACCTGTCGGATGCCTGGAAGCTGTTTGCCAACTATGAAACCTCGTTCGGCAGCCTGCAGTACTTCCAGCTGGGCCAGGGTGGCGTAGGTGATGCCACGGCGGCAGGTTTGCGTCCTGAAAAGGCCAAAACCTATGAGCTGGGTACGCGCTACGACAATGGCGTGTGGGGCGGTGAAGTGACGCTGTTCTACATCGACTTTGCCGACGAGTTGCAATACGTGAGCAACGACGTGGGCTGGACCAACCTGGGCGCGACCAAGCACCAGGGCATCGAGACCTCGGTTCACTACGACATGTCGGCACTGGACGCGCGCCTTGACGGCCTGTCGGTGAACGCGGGCTTTACCTACACCAAGGCAACCTCCGAGGGTGACATCCCGAACTTCAAAGGGCGTGATCTGCCGCTGTACTCGCGCCAGGTGGTTAACCTCGGTGCGCGTTACGTGGTCAACCGCTGGACCTACAACCTGGACATGTTTGCCCAGTCCCAGCAGCACGCGCCGGGCACTGGCGGGGTGTACATCACTGATCCGACCCCGGATGGCCAGTACGGCGATATTCCGGGATATGCGACCTGGAGTACCCGGGTCGGCTACGACTTCGGCCCTGAAGCGTCAAACCTGAAAGTGGGAGCGGGGATCAAGAACCTGTTCAACCAGGAGTACTACACCCGCTCCAGCGACAACAACGCGGGGATTTACCTGGGCGAGCCGCGTACGTTCTTTGTGCAGGCGAGTGTGGGGTTTTAAGCTAAAAGCGCCCTCACCCTAACCCTCTCCCGGAGGGAGAGGGGACTAAAAGCAGAAGCAAATGTGTGCAACACCACAAATCGGCTCCCTCTCCCTCGGGAGAGGGCTGGGGTGAGGGGCGCGCTCTAAACCCGCAAAATTCGCCCGCTGATGGCCACGGCCAGAAGCATGGCGGTGATCAGCAAAAAGGCACTGCTCAGGCTGCTGGCATGGGCAATAAAGCCGATGGCCGCAGGCCCTGCCAGGATCCCGGCATAACCCAGTGTGGTGATGGCTGGCACGGCGATGTGTTCCGGCATCACGGTCTGTTTGCCCACGGCGGTGTACAGAACGGGCACGATATTGGAACAACCTACGCCCACCAGTGCATAGCCCAGCAGTGCCACTTCCCAGCTCGGCGCCAAGGTTGCCAGGGCCATGCCCGCGGCGGCAAACAACCCACCCAGGACAATCACCCGCCGCGCACCCAGACGCTTGACGATGGTGTCGCCCATCAGTCGACCCGCGGTCATGGTCAAGGCAAACGCGGCATAACCCAGCCCGGCATAGGCGTCGTCGATACTTTTCTCACTGGTCAGGAAAACGGCGCTCCAGTCGAGCATCGCGCCTTCGGCCAGGAAGACGGTAAAGCACAACAAACCGATAAACAGCACCACACCGTGGGGCACGGCAAACGCCGGGCCGCTGCTTTCACTGCCATAGGGCAGCAGATGGGGGGCGGCCTTGAGCAGGGCCGCGAGGATCAATACGATCACCACCACAATCGCCCACAGCGGCGACAGACCCAGCGCCAGCAGGGCGCTGACACCGGCCGCACCGGCAATTCCGCCGACACTGAACAGCCCGTGAAACCCCGACATCATATTGCGTCCACTGGCGCGCTCGACGATCACCGCTTGCAGGTTGACCGTTGAGTCCACGGCACCCAGGCCCGCGCCAAACAAAAACAGTGTGGCGATCAACAAGGGTATGGCACTGACCGTTGCCAGCAGTGGCAAGGCCAGGCAGATCAGCAGCGTACCGCCCACCAGCACCCGACGGCAGCCATAACGGCTGGCGAGGATTCCGGCAATGGGCATCGCCAGGATCGAGCCCGCGCCCAGGCACAGCAACAACAGGCCCAAAGTGGCCTCGTCCAGTCCCGCCCGCGCTTTGGCGTAGGGCACCAGTGGCGCCCAGGCGGCGAGGCCAAAACCTGCGATAAAAAAGGCAATGCGGGTCGACATTTGTTCAAGACGCCCGGGCACAAGGGGCATTTGGGTGGTGATGGCAGTCATGGTCATCCTTGGAAAACGGGCTTTGGTGCGCTGCGGCGTAACATCCTTGCATATTTGCGGTATGGGTCGCGAGGGTGCTGGCGTACGGATTGGCGAGAGTGGTTGAATAGCGCGCTTGCATATCCCGCTGCCACTGGAAGGTATTTTATGGACAAGAACTCTGACTCCGCAGTGCTGTTGCTCAACCCCGCAGGGCTGTATGACCCTGCGCCCAACGGTTACTCCCATGTTGCCCGTGTGGCAGCGAATGTGCGGCTGGTGTACACCGCCGGCCAGGGCGGCGAGAACGCCCACAGCGAGCTGTCCAGCGACTTTGCCGAGCAGGTCCGCCAGGCCTTTGCCAACCTGCAGATCGCCCTGGCAGCGGCGGATGCGCAGATCAAGGACGTGGCCAAGATCACGGTATTGATCGTTGATCACAGCATGGAACGTCTGCAGATTCTGGGCGCTGAGGTAGCGCGGGTCTGGGGCGAGCTGCCGGCACCGGCCTGCACCTTGATCCCGGTGCCGCGCCTGGCGCTGGATAAGATGTTGTTTGAGGTCGAGGCGGTCGCGGCGGTAGCCGTCTGAGAGATTGACCTGTGGGAGCGGGCTTGCTCGCGATGCGTGCGACTCGGTGTATCTGAATCACCGAGGTGCTGCTATCACGAGCAAGCCCGCTCCCACAGAAGGGTCACACCTGCAGCAAGCGCTCCCTGAGCTTGCCGATTTCGTCGCGCATTTGCGCCGCGGCCTCGAACTCGAGATCCCGGGCCAGGGCGTACATTTTTTCTTCCAGTTGGCGAATGCGTTTGCTGATCTCGCTGGGCGAGCGCAGTTCGTTTTCGTACTTGGCGTTTTCTTCCGCGGCCTTGGCCATGCCTTTGCGCTTTTTGCTGCGCGAGCCCGGCACCACCGCACCTTCCATAATGTCGGCAACGTCCTTGAACACGCCTTTGGGCGTGATGCCGTTGGCGAGGTTGAAGGCGATCTGTTTCTCGCGGCGGCGTTCGGTCTCGCCGATGGCACGCTCCATCGAGCCGGTGATGCGGTCAGCGTAGAGAATCGCCCGGCCATTGAGGTTACGTGCCGCCCGGCCAATGGTCTGGATCAACGAGCGCTCGGAGCGCAGGAAGCCTTCCTTGTCGGCGTCCAGGATCGCCACCAATGACACCTCGGGCATGTCCAGACCTTCACGCAGCAGGTTGATCCCCACCAGCACGTCGAAAACCCCCAGGCGCAGGTCGCGGATGATTTCGACGCGCTCCACGGTGTCGATGTCCGAGTGCAGGTAGCGCACCCGTACGCCGTGGTCGGCCAGGTAGTCGGTCAGGTCTTCGGACATGCGCTTGGTCAACGTGGTGACCAGTACCCGTTCTTCCAGCGCCACGCGCTTGGCAATTTCGGAGAGCAGATCGTCGACCTGGGTGAGGGCCGGACGCACTTCGATCTGTGGGTCGACCAGACCGGTGGGGCGTACCACCTGCTCGACCACGCGGCCCGAATGTTCGGCTTCGTAGTTGCCCGGCGTGGCAGAGACAAAAATGGTCTGCGGGCTGATGCGTTCCCATTCGTCAAAACGCATCGGCCGGTTGTCCAGGGCCGAGGGCAGGCGGAAGCCATATTCCACCAGGGTCTCTTTGCGTGAACGGTCGCCTTTGTACATGGCGCCCACTTGCGGCACGCTGACGTGAGACTCGTCGATCACCAACAGCGCGTCGGCCGGCAGGTAGTCGAACAGGGTCGGTGGCGGGGCCCCGGACTCGCGGCCCGAAAGGTAGCGCGAGTAGTTTTCGATACCGTTGCAGTAACCCAGCTCCATGATCATTTCCAGATCGAAACGGGTGCGTTGCTCCAGGCGCTGGGCTTCGACCAGCTTGTTATTGGCACGCAGGTACTCAAGCCGCTCCTTGAGTTCTTCCTTGATCCCCTCCACGGCGTCGAGCAGGGTTTCGCGCGGCGTTACATAGTGGCTCTTGGGGTAGAAGGTAAAGCGCGGCATCTTTCGGATGACTTCGCCAGTCAGCGGGTCAAAGGCACTGATACTTTCGACTTCGTCATCGAACAGCTCGATGCGTACCGCCTCCAGATCCGACTCGGCAGGGTAGATGTCGATCACATCGCCACGCACCCGAAATGTCGAACGGGCGAAATCCATGTCGTTGCGGGTGTATTGCAGGTCGGCCAGGCGGCGCAACAGCTCGCGCTGGTCCAGTTTGTCCCCGCGATCGACGTGCAACACCATCTTCAGATAGGTCTCGGGGCTGCCCAGACCATAAATGCATGACACCGTCGTGACGATAATCGCGTCCTTGCGCTCCAGCAGGGCCTTGGTCGCGGACAGGCGCATTTGCTCGATATGGTCGTTGATCGAGGCGTCTTTTTCGATAAAGGTGTCGGAGGAGGGCACGTACGCTTCAGGTTGGTAGTAGTCGTAGTACGAGACGAAGTACTCCACCGCGTTGTTCGGGAAGAACGATTTGAACTCGCCATACAGCTGCGCTGCCAGGGTCTTGTTGGGCGCCAGCACCAGGGTGGGGCGATTCACATGGGCGATCACATTGGCGATGCTGAACGTTTTGCCCGAACCCGTTACCCCGAGCAGGGTCTGGTGCGACAGACCGGCTTCGATGCCTTCGATCATCTGGCGAATGGCTTCGGGTTGATCACCCGCAGGCTCGAAGCGGGTTACAAGCTGGAAATCGGGCATGAAGGACCTCAGGGTTTGCTTCTATAAAAGCAGCCGCTTTTATAAGTGCATGCGACTTTGGCCGCAGGAAAAAACAGGATACGGCTAAATATGGAGGTCGTGTCTGACTGTTTCAAGGCACAGCTCTGATACGGGGATATTGGTAAAGTTTGCAATTAGACCAGTGGCCTGAAAATAAACTCAAATACTTGGTCAAAACCGGCAATAGCCTGTTGCCCGAATCCTGATCGGGCTTATACTTGCTCCCCGTTTGTGCACCGCTCTAGTGCAATCGGCTGGAGCGTTGTCACCCCCTCCATTCCCCATTCAGAGCCGCCGTAATAATGAGCCTGTTCTCCGCTGTCGAAATGGCACCACGCGATCCTATCCTGGGCCTCAACGAAGCATTCAACGCCGATACTCGTACCAGCAAAGTGAATCTGGGGGTCGGTGTTTACTGCAACGAAGAGGGACGAATCCCGCTTTTGCGTGCCGTTGTCGAAGCCGAAACGATTCGGGTTGCCCAGCATGCGTCGCGCGGCTACCTGCCGATCGACGGCATTGCTGCTTACGACCAAGCTGTACAGAAGCTGCTGTTCGGTGCCGAGTCGCCACTGCTGGCGGCTGGCCGGGTGATCACCACGCAAGCCGTTGGTGGTACGGGCGCGCTGAAAATCGGTGCTGACTTCCTCAAGCAACTGCAGCCAAATGCTGTGGTCGCTATCAGCGATCCAAGCTGGGAAAACCACCGTGCCCTGTTCGAAACCGCGGGTTTCCCGGTTCAGAACTATCGCTACTACGACGCTGCCAGCCATGACGTCAACCGTGCCGGCATGCTCGAAGACCTCAATGCCTTGCCAGCCGGTTCCATCGTTGTGCTGCACGCGTGCTGCCACAACCCGACCGGTGTCGACCTGACCCCGGCCGACTGGCAGAACGTGCTGGACGTGGTCAAGGCCAAAGGCCTGATCCCGTTCCTGGACATGGCCTACCAGGGTTTTGGCGACGGTATCGCCGAAGACGCAGCCGCTGTTCGCCTGTTTGCCGAGTCGGGCCTGAGCTTCTTCGTTTCCAGCTCGTTCTCCAAGTCGTTCTCCCTGTACGGCGAGCGCGTTGGCGCACTGTCGATCATCACCGAGTCCAAAGAGGAGAGCGCCCGTGTGCTGTCCCAGGTCAAGCGTGTGATCCGTACCAACTACTCCAACCCGCCAACCCACGGTGCAACCATCGCCGCTGCAGTGCTCAACAGCCCTGAACTGCGTGCGATGTGGGAAGAAGAGCTGGCAGAAATGCGCCTGCGTATTCGTGGCATGCGTCTGCAAATGGTGGAGCTGCTGTCGAAAAAGGCTCCTGGGCATGATTTCAGCTTTGTTGCACGTCAACGTGGCATGTTCTCGTACTCCGGCCTGACCGTTGAACAAGTGACGCGCCTGCGTACCGAATTCGGTATTTACGCCCTGGATACCGGCCGAATCTGCGTGGCTTCTTTGAATCAACGCAACATTGAAGCGGTAACCGACGCGATTGTTCAGGTCATCTGAATAATCCGCTGAGAAGTCAGCAAAAGTGTTGACTTCTCTTTTTATATCAGTAAGATAGATGGCATTCCGCGATAGCTCAGTTGGTAGAGCAAATGACTGTTAATCATTGGGTCCCTGGTTCGAGTCCAGGTCGTGGAGCCAGATAGTAAAAAAGCCGCTAGCGATAGCGGCTTTTTTTTGCCTGAAATTTGGCGTATTGCGGCCACAATCAACACTGAAAATCTTGGGGGCAAGCGTTTTACCACGTGTTGGGCGGGAGTCGACGTGTGTGGAAAATGCGCAATACCTGCAATTTACCAAGACGAATCCGATAGGGGATTACATAAGGCAAGTTGGGCAGTGGCCACTCTCGGGTGCCTGGTAATCGGCCTTCATGGCCCATCGATGGAAACTGTGAAAGCTGTTCAACGCTGGCCTTGATGGCTTTGACGAAGCAGGCCGCCGCGTGAGGGTTGTCCTTGGCTATGTAGCGGGCCTCGTCATCCAGATTTTTGAGTGCCGTGCGCAGCCACTCAACCTTCATGGACGGACCATTTGTTCAGCGTAGCGGTGACCTCCTCCTCGGTAGCAAAGTCTCCCGCATCTGCTTCTTCCAGTGCCTGCTGGATCTCGGCTATCTGCCACGCTTCACGTGTCAGATAATCTCGTAGCGCATCGACGGCCAGAAACGATTTACTGCGACCTGTGGCTTTTGCCAAACTGGCGAGGGTGTCGGCCATTTCGTCAGGCAGGCGTATAGACATAACGGACATGGGAGCCTCGGTGTAGTGATGTGTAATACAGCATACTACACCGACATACATCTACATCAGTAACCGGTCATCGGGCATCGCTAATGCCTTGATTCAACTCTTTGCAGCCTGGTACTGGTCAGCTTTAGCTTCGGATGCTCCTGAAAATTGCGTCTGCGCCTTTGCAAAGCCTATGGCAGCCTCAATGTCCAGGGAGGTAGAAGCGAAGGACTTCCTAAGCAGCGACTCAGGTAACGCCCAGTCCCATTTTTCTCGGCTCATGTTCTCAACATCTGCCAGCAGGGTTTTTAGATCGTTGGCGTCCAGAGCCGCCACCTGTTCAAGTGCTTGCATCATTTCGCCGGTGTCGGCCTGCGTCGAAATCAGTAATCCCTCCGTCTCGCAACTCAACCCGACGTGATTAAGCAACAAACACAGGGCGTCATTGGCGTGATCACCCAGCCAGCTAACGATCTGGCAATGGCTGCCTTTTTTTATGATGTGCTGTTGTGCCAGGCCAAGATCTGCAAACGTCTGTCGCGCCTCATCCAGTAGTCCTTGAGCAGTGCGGTCAATAAAGGGGCAGGGCGTGTTTTCAGTGAGCAATGCTCGCATCTCTTGCCTAACCCGGTCGTGAATCATGGCGCCCAGTCCCTCAAAATGAGGGGGAGCACCGCCACGAGAGGGAGACACAACAATCACTTTGGCCTCCAGATCAACGTCCTGAACTTGCCAGCGGCGGCCGCCGAATATGATTCGCTGATCCTTGGTCAGGGGGCGGCTGACCGGAACGCAGCCCAAAGGTCTGCCTGCACAGACCAGTCGAAACTCCTCATCACTGGTGAATGCACTGTAAAACTCATAATGGTTGATCATGCGCTCGCCAATGGTGCCTGGCAGCAACAGGCCCGAACTTTCTTGTGTGATGAGTTTTTTTGCACCGAGGTTTTTGAGCAGTTCAACAAAGTCTGCTTTTTCGGTTCGGGTGAATGCACCGTCCGTAACCAGGCGCCGCCATAACTCGGGCGCTGTAGCCCCTCCGCATTGGGCAATGATGGAAAGGCACTGCTGAACGAGTGTGGAGGCATGCACACCTTGGGTACGTGGCGGCTCAAACCATGACTGGGTGAGCAGACGAATCATGGCGATGGTCTGTACCAACCCTTGGCGCAACTGGTCCGAAAGGGTGGAATTGGTTGTCAGCACCGGCTCTTTGCAGTAAGCACGCAAAATGGCGGGTTCACCGGGGCGCCTGCCGGAGCGCCCCAGGCGTTGACGAAGGCTCGCGACCGAAGGCGGGGAGCCGATCTGTACGACATTTTTGATGGAACCAATGTCGATACCCAGCTCCAGGGTTGATGTGCAGATGCCTGTGGCGGGATATTCCCCGGACTTCAAGGCATGCTCGGTTTGCTCGCGCAGATCCTTGGACAGACTGCCGTGGTGGGGCCAGAACTCATTGGGCACGGCATCCCGTTCACAGCATCGACGAAGCCGGTCCGCGTAAATCTCGACCTGGCCGCGGCTGTTGGGGAAGACCAGGTTATTGCTACCTCTGAGTACCTTGTACAGATGCTCGGCGATAGCAAAATCAGGTGTGCTCTGATCTTCAGGTTCTTCATCGGAGTCTGTTTCAGGCTCATCCCCGGTTTCGAGCAGTTTGCACATCGGGGACAGGATGTAGCCTCTTACCTGGATCTGAAGTTTCTGGCCCGCATTCCTGGATTCAATGATCTTGACGCCCTCTGCGCGACGAGGGCAAAGAAACTCAGTGGCCATCTGCATATCACCCAGCGTTGCCGAGAGCCCGACCCTGGGCAAGGTTCGACCGACCACCAGCTCGACGCGGTGCATCAGCGATTGCAGTTGTTTGCCGCGCTCACTGCCAATAAAGGCATGCAATTCATCAACGACGATGTAGCGCAGGTTTTTGAACACTGCGCCAAGGTTGGAACCACGATTTACAAAAAGCGCTTCCAGGGATTCCGGGGTGATGAGTAGCACACCTTCAGGTGATTTCAGGAAGCGGTGTTTCTTGCTGGCCGAAATATCCCCGTGCCAGGCAACTACCGGGATTTCCAACTGTTCGCACAGGCGACCCAGGCGATCCCATTGATCGTTAATCAGCGCTTTGAGGGGGCTGATATACAGCACCGAGCCCGGTACATCGGGGTGATTGAGCAGGTGGGTCAGGATTGGGAGGAAAGCCGCCTCGGTTTTACCCGCTGCGGTGGCTGCAGCAATAATGACGTCCTGATTGGCGTCGACCAAAGCGGGAACAGCCTGCTCCTGGGCATCCCTGAGCGACGTCCAGCCTTCGTCCCAGATCCAGCGCTGAATCCGCGAGTCGAGCAGGCTGAAAGAGCAGGAGTCAGAGTTCGAAGGTGGCAAGTTCATCGTCCTGCTCCACGGTCAGGTCAGATGCGCCACCGTTGTCCCTGGCCACTTCAACGCTACCAATCAATTCGCGCCAGTCCGTACCCGGGTTCTGCTCAAGAATGGCCAGCAGGTTGATAAAGGCTGTGATCGTTGTGCGGGGTGTACGGAAATAGGCTTCACCAAGACGTTGATGACAGTGCGCCATAAATTGCGGCAAGGCTTCGTCGGGCAGCAAGTACTTCTGGGGATCCCCAGAGGCATACACGTGTCGCAGTTTTTGCAGCAATACGTAAAAGTCTTCAGGTGTCAGGCTGGTCAGGCGCAGAACCGGCCCGGACAAATCCACCAGGCCACTTTTGGCAAAGGCGTTTTCCGCCAGCCGGGATTGAAGGGCAGGGTAGCTGAACAAACCGCGGCGAGTATCCATCAGGAACTCAGGCGTACCCCCCAGGACAAACCCCAATCCTTGTGTGGACCCCTGCAAGGAGTCGTTGAGAATGCGCAAGATCTGTTCATAGTTGGCGTTACGGGCCTGGGTGTTGGCCAGCTTGTACAGGTTGACCAGCTCATCAAGGCAAACCATCAATCCGGCATAGCCGGCCAAACGCACGAATCGGGATAACAGTTTGAGCTGATCGTAGATCGAAGCGTCGTCAACAATGGTCCTAACCCCGAGAGCCGCCCGTGCGTCGGTTTTTGTCGAAAACTCCCCTCTCAACCACCGAATGGCATCTCCTTTGAGCTGCTCGTTGCCCTCATCAAAACCACGGCAGTAGGCCGCGATGACGTGTGCAAAGTCATACCCGTTGACCATTTCAGTCAGTTCATTGAGGCGTGCCTGGATGACGCTTTCGGTACTTTCGCCCGATGTTTTCGCTTGTGCTTTTGCCTGGGATATGAACTTTTCGACGATACCCTGCAGCGCGCCACCGTCCGGTTTTGTGCGGGTGGACATGTTTTTCGCCAGTTCGGCATAAAGCGACCGGGCCTGCCCGCCGCTGGCGTGCAAACGTCGGTCCGGGTTCAAGTCTGCGTGCAGGGTGACCAGCTTGCGCTCCATGGCAATTGCACGGACCAGGTTCAGAAAGAAGGTCTTGCCTGCGCCGTATTCGCCGATCACTACCCGAAATGACGAGCCACCGTCCGCCAAACGATCCACGTCCTTGAGCAGAGCATCCAGCTCACCGACACGTCCAACCTGGATCAGGTGTTGACCCACGCGCGGTACAACGCCAGCCCGCAGTGATTGAATAAGCGCATCGCGATCTTTTGTTCGAATAGTGCTCATAGGGTCAATTTTTCCAGAATGTCCGGGTTGATTTCGACGGGCTCTTCACCTTCGGTAATGGGCATGTCGAAGTGTTCATAAGCCAGTTCGTTGATATGTTCCAGAGCTCCGTCGAGCATCAACTCCATATCGCTGGCGCTGTCTTCCAGCTCTGAGCGGCTCCACTGGGGGCGGGAGAGCAGCAGCCTCAGGAATGCAAGATGGTCACCTTCAAGCCCCGGGATGATAACGGCGGCATCATCTTGCGTTTCGTTCACCGGGGGGGCTGGCTCAGGCTCGTTGAGCGGTTCTTCGGTAAACACTTTAGCCAGTAATGCCGAGACCGCCTCGGTTTCCCGCTGCAGCAGGGCGATGCGATCCAGATTGAGCACCACACCACCCAATTCAGGCATGAGTTGCGGTTCAGGGGTGGCCAGCGGTACGCCGAAGTGTTCCGAGAACGCCCGTGACGCAGTAGCAACATGCAAGTCGCCGTAAAGGGACTGAGGATCCAGCTGAAGGACTTTGTAGACACGCTCCAGCAGTTTTACCTCTTGAGCGCTGACACAACCATCTGCCTGGGCAAGACTCGCAAGGAAGTGGGCGATTGCCTGCTTCTCTGTGATTGCCAAGGGCTCTAGCCTGCTTTTGAGGCTTGCAAGCGTGGGGGGTTGTTGCAGTTGAATGCCCAGATGAGCTTTCAAACGCTTGCGCTGAGCAATACTCAGATGCTGCCAGGCATCGATCTGGTTCAATAGCAGTGACACTTCTTCTGCAGATATTTCTCCGTCGGCAACCGTTACGGCGCTAGCCAGGTCTAGCGTCAGACACGCCGCGTTATAAGCCGGTGTTGCCCGAAGTGCACCATCGTCAGGCAGTGTGACAAACAGGGCAATGCAGTCATCAGGCTTGGGTGTCCTGCTGCCCGCCAGCACGTCGGGTTCCATGCCTATTTGCAAGGATTCCAAAGCCCGGGCCATGGCCAGCAGCAGCGGGCGGGACAAAACACCGGCACTGTTGAAGCGTTTGCCCAGATCTGCAAACGTCATGACTTCCAGGTCATCTTCTATACGGGCTTTCAAGCGCTCCAGCTCATCGCGCAGGGTTGATGGCCATAGTGAGATGGGCAGTTGAAGTAAACCTTCAAGCTTCTGCGCGTTTTCAGGGTAGCGGCCAATAAAACGGCTATACCCGTCCAGATCACTGGAGCAGCGCTCGAGCAAGAACTGAAGCTTTTTACGATTCAGCGAGCTGGCTGTCACATCGGGAATCTCTCCCAAATCCATCACTGGGGCGCAAACCGCTCTCGAAGCGGTGCGGTAACCGTGCTTGAGCTTCGTTTTGTTATGGCTCAGCACAATGCCATCGGGATAGACCCGCTTAAACTCATCAAAAAACAGAGTGGCCAGCAAGTCCGGGCAACGGGTTGCCGGGGTGCGTCGTGTAATGTCCGGGTCTGAGAGTGCCCAGGCCAAAGCCCATTGCCCGTTAACCGGATACTGATTGATAGCCATTTGTCCGAGGCCGACTCTCAGCCCCATTGGCATACTGGATCGCGCTGCAGAGGTGACTGGCGGAGAGTGTAAGTACAGGTTTTCGTCTATTTGCGAATGGCCCAGATAATCCAGAAAACTTTCTGCATAGCCTCGCAACGAGCTGTTTGAGCCATAGATACCGAGCAGATGTTCGACTGCCTCAATAATATCCGGCAGGTCGTCAATAGCTTCTTGATCATTGCCTGTGTCAACCAGGGCGCGTCGCTCCAGCCCGTAGAAAAAGATGAACACGTACCCGATATCAGCCCGAGGATCGCAACGACCCTCCGCCAGCCATTGCACATACCCGCGTCGAGCTTGTGCAGAGATGGCTTTGTAGTCTGGCCAATAGGTCATCAATGATGAAGATGAGTCGACGTTTTCAGGCCAAAGCTTGAGCCAGGTATTGATAAGCGATGGCTCACACAAGGAGGACTGGGGATCAACGCATAGCGTTGTGTAAATCAATCCACCCGGGATGAAGAAGTTGCCGACCGAAAGGGGCTGGTCTTTCTTTAACCAGCGCGCCGCGACAGCCCCTTCAGCAGAAGTCGGCGAGACCGAAGACCCACTCAAGCTTTGAGTGGGGGGAGCGGGGATTCTGTATGCCCTTGCAGGGCGAGTGCCGAGACTGATGGTGAAGAAGTCTGAGCTGGAAGTGCTTGCCATAGGGGGATTCTCAGATTCCAGAGTGCAATTGAGTCTTGCCGCTTGAATGATGGCTTATCGGCAGTATCGCTATTTATGTGCAAATGACCAAGCACTCCACTGCTCAGCGTCTGAAGATCCTGAAAGCACTGGCGTTTAGCCAGCTCTGCGCGATCGACACCATTTTTTATGCGCTCCATCACGAATATCGCTGTTCGATAATAAAAATCGTTTACACTCATCTGAGAATGATTATTATTGGCTTCGGTGTTTGCTCGCTCAAAGGACCTGTGTCAGTGATCAGAACTTCTCCGGTGTTTTCCCGGCTTCATGGCGGGAAGAACGTTTACGGCATGCTCAACTCTCTCCCTTCACCCATGCTTTGCGAGATGCTCGCTTTTGCGGGCTACGACTTTGTAATCCTCGATCTGGAGCACTTGCTGCGCTCCGAAGAAGAACTTATGCATTGCATCCGCGCCTGTGAGGCAGCGGGTATTTCGCCCTGGCTGCGCATGCCGCAAGTGGACCAAAAGCTGATCGGCAGGGCGCTCGATGCAGGCATTGAGGCCATTGTGCTGTCCCGTACCGAAAGTGCCGAGCAAGTCCGGTGCGCCATTGAGGCGGCTTTTTTCCCGCCCCTGGGCAAGCGCGGCATTACTGGCGGGCGTATCACCGGCTTCGGTCGCCTGTCCTTGCCCGACTATATTGAGCTGGCGAACCGCCAGACTCCCATCATTCCCATGATCGAAAGCCGCGCCGGAGTTGAAGCTCTGGGGGACATCCTGCAGTTGGCAGGGGTCGGCATGATCATGGAAGGCGCCCTCGACCTGGCTCTTGATCTCGGCCTGGGGCCGGACCCGCTCAATCCCCTGGTCTGGCAAGCCCTGCAAGGCATGGCCGACGCCTGCCTTGGCGCCGGCGTGGCTTTTTGCGCCAACCCCCGCACCGCCGAACAGAACGCGCAATGGCGTTCCCGCGGCGTGCGCAGTTTTCTGGCCGGTGAAGACCGTGGCTTGCTGCATAACGCACTCAAAGCCCGCCTGCATTCTCTCCAACAGCAATAATGAGCCGACGTAGTCCAATGAAAACAAAATCTCTACACTTTTCACTGAGCCTCATAACACTGGGCATCTGCCACGCGGCCATGGCCGCGGATCAACCTGCGGGCAACAGCGTGGAGCTGGCGCCCATGACAATTCAGGGCGATGTCCTGGGAGCCGCCAGTGATCAGGAGGTACGCACCTATGCGGGCAGTCGCAGCGTAATCGATTCCAGTGAGCTGAAAAAAGCCAGCACCCGCGGTCTGGACGATGCGCTGCAACGGGTTCCGGGCATCAAGATTTTTGACGAAACCGGTACCGGGGCGCTGCCTCAGATTTCGGTACGCGGGCTGTATGAAAGTCGCAGCGGCCGGATTCAGGCCTTGTCAGATGGCATCCCACTCGCGCTGGCGCCGTACGGCCAGACCGGTCTGTCGCTGTTTCCCATGACCATGGCCACGGTCGACCGGGTTGATATCGTGCGTGGGGGCGCAGCGGTGCAATACGGTCCGAACAACGTCGGCGGGGTGATCAACTTCATCAGCAAGCCGATCCCCCGCGAGTGGGAAACCACCCTGCAGGAGAAGACCACGTTCAATGCTGGCGGGCGCCAGTTGTGGGACACCTATCTGGGTACCGGCGGCTACCTGACCGATAACTTCGGCCTGCAACTGGACATCAATACCCTGAGCGGCGAATACGGCCGCGAGCACTCCGATACCGATGTGCAGAACTATCGCCTGCGCGGCCAGTGGAACATCGATGACGACCGTGATCTGAGCTTTGGCGTTCAGCATTACAAGGCCGACATGGACCTGGCCGGCGCGCTCAGCGTCAAGGACTACAAGGACGACCCGCGTCAGTCAACGCGCCCGCTGGACCGCTTCGAAGGTGACACCGACCGTGTGTGGGGCACTTACACCCAGCGCCTGGGTGCCATGGGGCCATTTGACTCGGTTGAGTTCAGCTGGACCAACTTTGCCCACAACAGCTACCGCAATTTTGTCGTCGGCCTGCCGTTCACCCCGGACGGAACGGCAGTCACCAAACAGGACGGTCCCCGTGACTTCAAGGTATGGGGTACGGAGCCGCGCATCAGTGCCACGGTCGATGGCGACAACGTCGGCCAGACCTGGCTGCTCGGTGCCCGCTATGTCAGCGAAGACATCGATTACAAGGTCAACCGCCAGAGCCTTGCGACCGGCGTGACGGCGCCGTTCCGCGACTGGAAGTTCGATGATAACGCCCGTGCCTTCTACATCAGCAACGCCATCAGCCTGCTCGATCACCGCCTGACCATCACGCCGGGCGTGCGCTATGAAAACGCCCGCATGAATTACAGCGACGGCATCACCGGGTTCGAGCGCGAGAACAAATCCGAGGAATGGCTGCCGGGCCTGACCGTGGGGTATCAGGCAAACGACGCCTGGTATGTCTACGCCAATGCCCAGAAGTCCCTGCGTCCGCCCCAGGTCACGCAGATCGTCAAGGAAGGCGCTGTCGGTGCCGAACTGGCGTGGAACTACGAGACCGGTGTGCGCTATACCCCGTGGGACGGCATGCGCGTCGACTTCAACCTGTACCGCATCGACTTCGACGACCAGATCGCCTACAACGCCACGACCGACCGCTTCGACAACCTTGGCAGCACCCGTCACCAGGGTTTCGAGACCGATATCTTCTGGACCCCGCAAGCCATGCGTGATCTGGACCTGCATGCCGGTTATGCCTACCTCGATGCCAAGCAACGCAACGGAACCTTCAAGGATAACGAAGTACCGTACTCCTCGCGTAACCAGTTTATGGTTGACGCCCGTTACCGGTTTGCCGAGCACTGGACCTACAACCTTGACGGCCTGTACATCAGCAAGGCCTACACCGATGCCGCGAATACCCGCGATGAAAATGCCTCGGCCAGTGTGGGTGAGCTGCCTGCTTACTGGGTCTGGAATACGGCCATCGAGCGTGAATTCCCGCTGGCAGACAAGAGCGTCCTGACTGCCTCGGCAGGCATCAGCAACCTGTTCAACCGCGAATACTACTTCCGCGGTATCGACACCGCCCCTTGGGGGCGTCAAGCCGCGCCCGAGCGTTCGCTCACCCTGGGCGTCAATTACCGCTTCTAAACCGCGCACACGCGCCTACGTCAACCAGTTGCCCGATCCTCAGGGACGGGCAACTGTTGCCCCCAGGAAACTGCCATGCAACGTCCATTTGTCATCCTTGCCCACGTCGCACACCCAGCCATTCTCGAGGGCTTTATGCCAGCCGCGCAGCAGCGCGGGCTGCCGATTGTGGTGATCACCGATCACGCTCAGGAACACCGTCGCCTGCTTGCCGGTTCGTCGCTTTTGCCGGACCGGCTGCAGGTGATCGAATGCGATGTATTTAACCCGCTGGCGGTTATCGAAACGCTCAATGGGCAGGGTTTGCGCCCGCTTGCCGTGTTTTCCAACAGCGACCACCTGCAAACCGCGACAGCCGTGGTGGCCGAAGCGTTCGAGTGCCCCGGTAAAGACTGGCGATTGTGCCATGCGGCCAAAAACAAGGCGGCCATGCGTGAGCGCATGCAGCGTCTGGGGCTACCCGGGCCATGGTTCCAGGTGCTCACATCAGGTTGCGGGCTGCCTGACGATGCGCCATGGCCGGTGGTTGCCAAGCCCCGTGAAGGGGTGGCCAGCCTGGACGTGCGCTTGTGTCACAACGCCGCCGAACTCAGTGCTTATTGCGCGCGGTTCTGGCAGCAGCAACCGGATCGTGCGCTGCTGCTGGAGGCGTATCTGGAAGGGCCGCTGTTCACCCTCGAAACCCTCGGTGACGGTCGCAGCCTGCAAGCCATCGGCGGCTTTGACGTCAGCCTTTCTGCACCCCCTCATTTTGTCGAACTGGCTGCCCGCTGGAATGGCCCGCTCAGTAGCGCACAGCGGTCAGCTGCGCTGGCGCAGGTGGCGGCATTCGGGGTCAATTTTGGCGTTTGCCATAGCGAGTTCATCCTCACTGCCCAAGGCCCGGTGCTGGTGGAGATCAACTATCGCAGCATCGGCGACGGTCGCGAGTTTTTGCTCGAACGTCTGCTGCCACAGGGCTGGTTTGACCGCATCGTTGCCCTGCATCTGGGCCATGGGCTGGTCGATGCTCAACCGGCCCGGGCCCAGGCCGCCGTGCATTACCTGGTCGCCGAACGCTCGGGGCGGCTGGACCAGGCCAGTGCCAGCTTCAATGTCGAGTCCGAGGGGCACTGGTGTGATTACCGTGCGCTGCAACATGCCGGCGATACTGTGACCATCAGCCATTCGAACAAGGACTACGTCGGTGTATTGCGCCTGATTGCCCCGGATGCCGCAAGCCTGGATGCGCAACTCAGCTCCACCCTCAACGACCTGAAATGGGTGGTGGCATGAGCCTGTATCCAGACGCCGCCGATCAGGCGTACATGACCCGCCGCATCATCGATTGCTGCCTGCGTGAAGATATCCGCGGGCTGGTCAGCCAGGGCCGGATCGCTCAGCTGCCCGAGGCGCTGAGCCAGTATCTTGCGCACGAACCCCGCGGCAACTGGTTGCAGATTGCCCATTTGGGGGGTGAAGAGTTGTGGCTGCCAGTGGTCAGGGCGTATCCGCTGCAGGAGTGGGCATGTACAGGCGATGCCTGGGTCGTGGTTGCGCCACAGATGACCGGGGTTCAGCGGGGTTATCCGCTTTGGCTGGGGCACTTGAGCCAGGGGCTCGATGAAGAGAGCCTTGAGCTGTTCGCCGCCTATGTGCAGGAGGCCGATTGCGCCACCACCCACCGCACCCTGTGCCAGCAAGCCTATCAACTTCATGCCTCCGGGCTCGATGATGTAACTGCGCTCAAGGACTGGTCGCAACGGCTGCTGAAAATCGACCAGCTGGCAAGCTATCTGGACCACCCGTTTTACCCGACGGCGCGGGCCAAAAGCGGTTTTGATGGCAAGGCACTTGCACGCTATGCGCCAGAGTTTGCGCCGCGCTTCGAGCTGAACTGGCTGGCGGTCCCGAAGCAGGCGCTGACCCTGACCAGCCCGCAGCCGCCGCATTGGCCTGGCTTCGAGGATGTCGGCCTGGCAGCGACCCTGCACCACAGCCATGCATTGATACCGGTTCACCCGCTGACCTGGGGCGAGCTGGAGCAGTTCGCCCTGCCTGAAGGCACGCTAAAGGCACCGCGAACGGCCATGCGGGTCGAACCGACGCTGTCGGTGCGCACTGTGGTGTGCAGCGCTCAACCGCAATGGCACATCAAGTTGCCGTTGCTGGTAACCACCCTGGGTGCACGTAACCTGCGCCTGATCAAACCGAGCACTCTGTACGACGGTCACTGGTTTGAAACGACCTTGCTCACTTTGGCCGGGCGTGATCCGGCGCTGGCGTCGCGCTATTTGCACGTTGATGAACAACACGGCGGCCATGCTGCGCAAAGCCGTCACCTGGCCTATATCGTGCGCCGCTATCCGGCGGGGCTGGAGAACGCCACGCTGGTGCCTGTAGCCGCACTGGCCAGCCCGCTTGCCGATGGCCGCCTGTTCCTCGAACAACTGGTCGAGCGCTTTTATGCAGGCTCCTTGCAACACTGGCTCGATGATTATCTTGACCTGTTGCTGCAGGTTCATCTGCGGCTGTGGCTGCAATACGGCATCGCGCTTGAGGCCAACCAGCAGAACGCCGTACTGATTTTCGAACCGGGCCAGCCAATGCGCCTGCTGATGAAGGACAACGACGCCGCGCGCCTGTGGCCGCAACGTTTCGCTGCAGCCTGCCCGGATCTCGCCGAGCTGCCGGCAGCCTTGCTGGATGAGCGCATCCGCGTTGACAGCAGCCAGCCCCTGGCCGAGATGTTCTGCACCATTACCTTGCAGCTCAATATCGTTGCCATTGTGCAGGCCATTGCGGCCGCAGGGCTGGCGACTCAAGCCAGCCTGTATGGCACGCTGCGTGAGCGCTTGACTGGCTGTCTGCAGCAACTCGAAGCCGAAGGCATCAACTGTGACGACGCCCGCCGCTGGCTGCTCGACAGTCCAAGGCTGCCGGTCAAGTACCTGCTCAGCGCGGGCAGCCTGTTCAGCAAGGCCCATTCCGGGGCCAGTGACATCAACAAGTTCTATGGCTACAGCGCGGCGAATTTCCTGCTGGAGGAGGTGCAATGCAGCGCCGTTTAATCGCCAGCGTGCTGCTGGGGCATTACCTGTCGGCCTTTACGGCGCTGGGGATTCCCCTGTATTTGCCGCGCATCCTGGCCGATCTGGCGCCTGCCACACCGGGCTGGGCCATCGGCGTGCTGTTTGTCCTGCCGACCCTGTGCACCGCCCTGGCGGCGCCCATCTGGGGCCGCTGGGCGGACCGCAACGGCTGTCGCCTTTCGTTGCTGCGTGCCCATGCCGGGTTGTTCGCAGGTTTTCTGCTGGCGGGCTTTAGCCCCAACCTGAGCGTATTTGTCCTGGCGTTGATTATCCAGGGCACTTTTGGCGGGGCAATGGCAGCTTCCAACGCCTACCTGTCGACCCAGTTCAAGGGCGGGGATCTGTCCCGGGCCCTGAACTGGACGCAATATTCGGCACGGCTGGCAATGATCAGCGGCCCGATCCTGCTGGGGCTGCTGACCTCCCGGGGTCTGGGCATCAACCTTTACAGCTGGCTGGCGTGGTTGCCGCTGCTGGCTTTTGTGCTGGTATTGCCACTGCCCAACGACAAACCCCGGCATGCCCTGGACAGCCAAAAAACCGTAGCACCGGTAGAGCTGCCACCCGACATGACGCGGCTGCTGGCGGTGCAGTTTTTGTTCAGCTTCGCCATGGTCGTCACCTTTCCCTACTTCATGCCATACGGTGAACAACTGGGAATAGGCAACGACACCTTGATCGGCGTGCTTTACAGCCTGCCGCATGTGGTTTACCTGCTGGCCTTGCCCTGGGTCCACAAGCATCAGGGCAACCTGTTGTTGCCGGGGCTGGCGCTACTGGCGCTCAGCAATGCGCTGCAATTCTGGAGCATACACCCCGAGCCGTTATTCGTTCTGCGACTGCTCAGCGGTGCGGGCATGCTGCTCAGTTTTGTCGGGCTGCACCGTTGCCTGAGCCAGCGCAGCCGACAAGGCAGTGCAGGGCGCCTGTTCGGCTGGTTCGACGCCAGTGGCAAATGGGCCGGTACCGCTGCCGGAGGCACGGCCGCGGTGGTCAGTCAAATGTGCGGGATTGCTTCGCCCTTTCTTGTTGCGTGCCTGGCGGCCCTGGCAGCCATGGCGCTGGCGCGCCCTCTAATGATCACTTCCCGGGAGATTCCGGCATGATGTTCCCCCCCAATACACTGTCCCTCAATGACCATGCCCTTGATGGCGAAGCTCAGCGTCATGCCATCGAATGCCTGCTCAATTGCTATTTGCGTGAATACGCCTTGCCGCGTAACGAAGCCAACCTGAACTATCAGGCCCAGGACCTGCCGATGAGCCTGCGCCAGGCCAATGGCCGCTGCATTGGCATCCGTCTGCCCGGCGGCCGGTTGGTGGTGCGTATCGACAGTGCCAGCCTGCTGGGCCGTTGCCATTACATCGGCGCGCCTTATTTCAAGGGCAACCAGCAGAGCTGGCGACCGCTGGATGCCCAGGAACTGGCCAGCCTGCTGTGTACACCCCTGAGTGGTGCGGAACGCGTCGGTGAGATGCTGCAACAGGTCGCCAACAGCCTGCAGATCACCCGAACCTTTCTGCGCCATTCGCGGCCGGCCAACCAGGCATCCGACAGCCTGCTGGCTTCAGAACAACATCAGCTTTGGGGGCACGCCCTGCACCCTACGCCGAAAAGCCGTGAAGGTATCTCCCATCAGGATTTGCTGGCCTGCTCGCCGGAAGTCGGCGCGTGTTTTCAGTTGCACTGGTTCAAGGTCGACCCGACGCTGCTACGTCATCAGGGCGAGGACCCGCGCAGTACCCTGCAGCAACTGTCGGGGCGCGACGATGCCTATCCGTGCCACCCCTGGGAAGTCGCCCGCATACTGGCCGACCCGCTGGTGCAGCGGGCGCAACAGCAGGGCCTGATCGAATACCTCGGGCCGCTGGGCCAGGCCATGTTCCCGACCTCGTCGGTGCGCACGCTTTATCATCCGCAAATGGCTTACTTCATGAAGTTCTCCATGCATGTGCGGCTGACCAACTGCGTGCGCAAGAACGCCTGGTATGAGCTGGACAGTGCAGTGGCACTGACCCGGCTGCTCGGACCGGTGATGACTGAGCTGGCGATCTGCCAGCCGGGCTTTGTGCTGATGCCCGAGCCCGCTGCCAGCAGCCTGGACCTCAGTGATTTGGGAACCCTGGAAGAGGCCCGCGAAGTCACTGAATGCTTCGGTATCGTTTACCGGGAAAACCTGTCCATTGCTGATCGGGAGGCTTATCAGCCACAAGTGGCAATGGCGCTGTTTACCTGGGACCTGCAAGGTCGCAGTGTCTGCCGTCAGCAGGTTCGGCGTTATGCCGACAACACCGGTCTGGGCATTGAGCAGGCCACGCTCAACTGGCTGGATGCCTATGCCGCGAAAATGCTGGGTGGCGTGCTGTATTGCCTGTTCCGTCAGGGCGTGGCGCTGGAGCCGCATTTGCAGAACACGGTTATAGGTTTTGCCCAGGACGGCTTGCCGAGCCGGGTGTGGATCCGCGATCTGGAGGGCACCAAGCTGGTACCTGAAGTCTGGCCGGCAGAGCGCCTGAGTGCGCTCGACGAGCGTACCCGCAGCTCGGTGTACTACAGCGCGCAAAAGGCCTGGCAGCGGGTGGGTTACTGCGCTCTGGTGAACAATCTGGGCGAGGCGATTTTCCATCTGGCCAACGGCAGTGAGGTGCTGGAACAGCAGTTGTGGGCGCGCATCGATGATTTGCTGCAGGTGCAGTCCGCTTCCCTGGGCCATCCGCAGCAACTGCGTGAGTTGTGCGCCGGTGCACCGTTGCCGAGCAAGGAAAACTTTATGACCCGCCTGATGATGCGGGCCGATCGGGAGGCCGGTTACACCCAGCTGCCCAGCCCGTTGGCGATGATTGAAAAGAGCGAATGCGCATGACTCTTCCTGCAGCTGTTAACCGGTGTATCGAGCAACTCAAGGCTGAGCAGGACTCACCCTTGTGTGCCTATGTTTATGACCTGCCGGCCCTCGAGCAGCATATAAAGGCGATGCGTGAAGTACTGCCTGAAAACTGCGAATTATTCTATGCCGCCAAGGCCAACCCGGAGGCGCGGGTGTTGAAAACCCTTGCTCCCTGGGTGGACGGTTTTGAAGCCGCCTCGGGTGGTGAGCTGACCTGGTTGCATGAGCAGTGCCCCGACCAGCCACTGATCTTTGGCGGCCCTGGCAAGCTTGATCGTGAACTGGATATAGCTATGCAGTATTGCATCTCGGCGTTTCATGTCGAGAGTGTGACCGAGCTGCGCAGCCTGGCGCGCATCGCCCGTGAGCGCGGCGTGCGGGCACCGGTCATGCTGCGCCTGAACCTCAAGCTGGCCCGGGCACCGCAGAGCCGGCTGGTGATGGGCGGTAAACCCACACCGTTCGGCCTGGATGAGGAGGGGTTGGCAAGCGCGTTGCAATTGTTGCGCGAAGAGTCGTCACTGGAACTCAAGGGTCTGCACTTTCATTTGCTGTCTCACCAGCTGGATGTCGATGCGCACCTTGAGTTGATTCGCAGCTACTTCCTGACCTTCCGCCAACTGTGTGCAGACCACAGCCTGCAACTGCCAGTGCTGAATGTGGGTGGCGGCATGGGCATCAACTACCAGGATGTGACGCAGTCATTCGACTGGGCACGGTTTTGCCGGGGCCTCAAGGCGTTGATCGACGAGTACGGTATGGGTGCAACCCGTATCCGTTTTGAAATCGGGCGTTTTATCAGCGCAGCCTGTGGTTATTACGTGATGCAGGTGCTGGATATCAAAAGCAGCCATGGCGAGTTTTTTGCCATCGCCCGTGGTGGTACCCATCACTTCCGCACGCCTGCGGCGCAGGGGCATGATCATCCGTTCAGGGTTGTGCGAGGTACAGAGCCTGCGCAGATCAGCGATCAGAGCGTCACCCTGGTGGGCCAGCTGTGTACGCCCAAGGATGTTCTTGCCAGGCAGCAACCTGTTGCGCAACTGGCGATCGGTGACCTTTTGGTGTTCACCCTGGCGGGTGCCTATGCGTGGAATATCTCGCACCAGAACTTCCTGATGCATGAACCGCCGTTGAAGGTGTTTATCGAAGGCTGATTACACACAACTGGCAGCTCACTAGCTGCCAGTTGCTGGAGGCAAGAGGGCTATTGATTTATAAAGACCTGGCTCAGAAACTCATATCCCATTTTGATGGTTGGCACGCTGATACAAATAAAAAGGATGCCAAATTGCCATTTAACAATTTTGCTATGGGCTTCCAGCGCCGAGATTGAAGTACGCAGCTCTGCACCTTGTTCCTTTATGGACGCCCGAAGCTCGGCACCTTGCTCCTTGATCAGGGCGCGCAGCTCTGCGCCCAACTCTGAAATGGAGGTTTTGAGGTGTTTTTCTGTTTGTGCAAGATCAGATTTGAATGCGAGCTTTTCCACATCACACTCCCAGGCATCAACGACTGCCTTGGCTTTGTTTGAGGGCATGCTGATCGATGTCAGCGCGTCATACAGGGTGATCGACAGTTTCATTTCGCCTCCTGCGATTGGCAACTGCGGCAAGGCCTCCACCTGTTGGCAGGGGCGGGTCCAAACCAAATAGTCTACTTAACCCTCGCAACAATAAAGTCAGCCGTTTCTGGCGGTTATGTCAGCCGTCGACCCATAAAAAAGCCGCTGACAACAGCGGCTTTTTTACAGGTTGTTCGAGCCTTATCTGGGTAGCGAAGGCGCGACAGGCTGTGTTGTCAGATTTTGCTCGCTCTGGGCGGGCAGCATTTCCCAGGCATCACGTGGCTCGTCCAGATCTCGGTTAAGGGTCTCAGGGGTCTTGAAGGTGGTGTACAGGGTGATCAGCGTCAGCAGCGACAGGTAGCAGGCAATCGGCAGCCAGGCGCCGATACCTGAGCTTGCATCGCCATCATGGCTGGCCACGACCAGGGCAATCAGGCCGGCACCGATCAGGGGGGCTATGCCGCCGGCAATCACCGCTGAGGCTTCACGGGCAATGGAAACACCCATATAGCGATGGCGCGAACCGAACAGTTCGGGCATCAGCGCCGCCTGGGTGCCAAACATGCCCCAGGTGCCGATGCCCAGCGCGATAGAGATAGCAATAATGCTCGCGATCACATTGCCCTGGCTCAGTACCCACCACACCGGGAACGCCAGTGCCAGTTGCAACAGGGCAAAGGCCCGGTAGACCACCACACGGCCAAAACGGTCGCTGAGTTTGCCGGCAATCGGCACAGTCAGCGCGCCCAGGCTGGCGGCGCAGATCAGTGTCAGTACGCCCACCGGCCCTTGCAGGCCGACCACGCCGACGATGTAACTCACTGCCAGAGCCTGGTAAATCGAAGAGCCGCCGTTTTCCCCAAGGCGCAGGCCGATGCCCAGCAGCAGTGTGGGTTTTGAGTGTTTCATCGCGCTTTTAAGCGGATTGTCGCATACGCGTTTGAGTGCCTTGAGGCGGATAAAGGTCGGCGACTCCTTGAGCGACAGACGCATATACAGGCCCAAAGCGACGATCACCACGCTGCTGAAAAACGGTATGCGCCACAGCCCACTTTCGAGCACGTTGTCACTGCTGCTGATAACCATGAAGTACACCAGCGCGGCCAGGATGGTGCCCAGTTGAATGCCCAGGAACGGCAGGGCAGCGTAAAAACCGCGGCGGCCCGGGGGCGCATACTCGGTCATCATCACTGCCGCGCCGGCCTGTTCGGCACCTGCACCGAGGCCCTGCAGCAAACGCAGCACCACCAGCAGCACCGGGGCCAGGTAGCCGACTTGCTCAAACGTGGGCAGGGCGCCGATCAGGGTGCTGGAAATACCCATCAGCAACACGGTGGAGGTGAGCACGAACTTGCGCCCCACGCGGTCGCCGATCATGCCGAACAGCACGCCACCCAATGGCCTTATCGCAAAGCCCAGGAAGTAGGTGCCGAAGCTGGCTATCAGGCTCATGGTGCGGGTTTGTTCAGGAAAGAACAGCGGCCCGAAAATCAGTGCCGCTGCCAGGGTGTAGAGGGCAAAGTCGTAGTACTCCAGCGCGCTGCCAAGGGAGCAGGCCCAGGCTGCGCGGTGCAGGTCTTTTTTATGTTCCGGGCTTTCGGGGACCAAATCAATGTCAGATGTAGAGTGATCGTGAGTCATGTTGGTACCTTCTGGTAGGTGCCTTTACGGCATCTTGTTATCGATAGGCAGCAGGATTTCTTACAATTTCAACCTCTGGATTTCGTCGAGCATGGCCTGCTCCATGATATCGATGGGTGCCTCCATGCCGGTGTACAACTCGATTTGCCGGCAGGCCTGCTGCACCAGCATGCGAGTGCCGGGCACAGTACGGCAGCCCAATGCCGCGGCTTGCAGCAGCAGGGCGGTGTGAACGGGCATAAAGGCCACGTCCATGACGATCAGATGGCTGGCAAGCAACCCGTCCAGCGGGTTGCTGTCGGGCTGCTTGAAGCCCACGCTGGTGGCATTGATCACGATATCGAAATCCTGCGCGGCAAAGGCCTCGATACTGCCGCCCCAGTGCGCGCCCAGGTCTGTGCTCAGGGCCTTGCCCCGTTCGCTGCTGCGGTTGAACACAGTGACCCGGGCTGCTGCTTGCAGGCAACCAAAGACCACGGCCCGCGCTGCGCCACCGGCGCCGATCACGGCAACACGCTGGTGAGTGAGCTCGCAGACTTCTTGCAGGGCGCGCACTGCACCCAGGTAGTCGGTGTTGTAACCGGTGAGTACGCCGTCGATGTTATTGATGGTGTTGACCGCGCCAATGACCAGCGCAGATTCATCGATCGCGTCCAGATGCTCCATCACCACGGTTTTGTAGGGCATGGACACGTTCATGCCGCGCACACCCAATGCGCGGATGGCCGCGACGCCCGCCACCGGATCCTCGATGCCGAAACAGACGAAGGTGTAGTCCAGACCCAGGGCCGCATAGGCCGCGTTGTGGATTTTCGCAGAGAGGGAAAAGGGCGAGCCCATGATCGAACCGCACAGGGTTGGCAGGGACTGGGGCATGCGTGCCTCCTTGTATTGGATTTATGAGTGGGGCAATAAGCCCACTTTCAACCCCTCCTGCGTCCTGTGCCAATCGTATATGGTGATGTTGTGATCACGGATACTGATCACCATTTGCGCCCGGGCGATTGAGGATGTGCGCAGCACATTCAAGCTCTGCCGGTGTTATGGTGCTGAATCCTTCCTGCCAACGGATTTGTTGTGATGACTACACCGCGTGCTGCTGTCGGCCCGATCCAGGCCGTGATTTTCGACATGGACGGCTTGCTGCTGGATACAGAGGGTATCTACACCGAAGTTACACAGATTATCGCCGAACGCTACGGTCGCACTTATGACTGGGGCATCAAACAGCACATCATCGGCCGCGGCGCCCTGGACCTGGCCGGATTTCTGGTCAATGCGCTGGAGTTGCCGATTACCGCGCAGGAATTCCTGGTTATCCGCGAGCCGCTGCTAAAAGAGCGCTTCCCCAAAGCCGCGGGTATGCCGGGTGCCGAGGCGCTGGTGCGGCATTTGAAGGCACACAATATCCCGATAGCCGTGGGCACCAGTTCATCGCAGCATTCCTTTGCCGACAAAACCACCTTGCATGGTGAGTGGTTTGCTCTGTTCGACACCATTGTCACGGCTGACGACCCTGAAGTCGGAGCAGCCAAGCCTGCGCCGGATATCTTCCTGACGGCGGCGCGGCGCCTGGGTGTTGCGCCCGGGCACTGCCTGGTATTCGAAGATTCGCCTTTCGGCGTGACGGCTGCCAAAGCCGCCAACATGACGGCCATTGCCGTGCCTGATGAAGCCATGGCCGACAGCAAATACCACCACGCCGACCAGATCATCCGCCAGCTGGCTGACTTTGATCTGGCGGCTTATGGCTTGCCGCCGATGCGCTAAGGGCTAGCCAAATCCTTGTAGCCGTTGACGAGCGGAGCGAGGCTACGTTCGGTTTGGTGCGCCACTGCGACGAAGCAGTCGTAAAGCCATTCAGCATGGGTGTTTCAGACAAATCGTGGCTACCGGTTTTACGACGATTACATCGTCGAACGTAGCCTCGCTCCGCTCGTCAACGACTACAAAGGTCATTCAACCGGCAGCTTTTCCAATGCTGCACGCAGCTCGTCGGCGCTGGCAAACTCTTGCTGAGACATCAGTTTGCCATTATCCAGTTGCAGCCACAGCACCTTGTCTTCGGCGCCAGGGTACTGGGCGGCCACTGCGCCGTCGCGGTCGAGGACAACACGGTAGCTGTAGTCACGCATGGCCGGGATGGCAATGAACTTGCCAATCAGCGAAGGCATGCGCTGGACGTCGGCGAGGAACACCACATTGCGCGCTTCCAGGTAGCCTTTGGCCTGGTTTTCCAGTGCAGCCTTGACCAGCTTGGAACCGTCCATATTGCGCGCCACGAGCAGCACCTGGGTTTTTTCGTCCAGGGTGTAGGGTTGGTCGTGCTGGTCGTTCAGGGTCCAGGGCGTCAGGCGTTCGCCAATATTCGCAGCCTGGGCCAGCATGGAAAACGCGCTCAACAGCAGCACAAGTGCAATTCTCACCGTTTGATACCCCTTCAGTTAACTAGGTCTGGCCTGGCAGGTTGCAGGCATGGCCTGCATGGTATCCCACAGCGCCAGGTAAAAGTTCTGAGACGCATTTAGCTACAAATTGCTCTATGGTTAAGCGCAACCGGCCCAAGGAAATGCACTGATGACTCGTCTTACCGCGAAAGACTTTGCCCCCGAATTGCTTGAGCTTTATGACTATTACGCTCACGGCCAGATCAACCGTCGCGAATTCCTTGATCGTGCCGCGCTGCTCACGCTGGGCGGCACCGCGCTTTCGCTGCTGACGGCGCTCAGCCCCAACTACGCGCTGGCCGAACAAGTGTCTTTTACTGACCCGGCGATCGTTGCCGAGTACGTGATGTATCCCTCGCCCAACGGCAATGGCCAGGTGCGTGGTTATCTGGTGCGGCCGGCCAAGGCTGAGGGCAAGTTGCCAGCAGTCGTGGTGGTGCATGAAAACCGCGGGCTCAATCCGTATATCGAAGATGTCGCCCGGCGTCTGGCCAAGGCCGGATTTATCGCCCTGGCTCCTGATGGCCTGACGTCGGTGGGCGGCTATCCCGGCAATGATGAGCAAGGCCTGGCGCTGCAACAGAAAGTCGACCCGACCAGGCTGATGAATGACTTCTTTGCGGCGGTGGAGTGGTTGATGCACCACGATGCAAGCACCGGCAAAGTGGGCATTACCGGGTTCTGCTATGGCGGCGGGGTGGCCAATGCGGCGGCAGTGGCCTACCCGGAGTTGGGGGCTGCAGTGTCGTTTTACGGGCGCCAGCCCGGTGCCGATGAGGTCAGCCGTATCCAGGCACCGTTGATGTTGCACTACGCGGGGCTGGATACACGGATCAATGAGGGCTGGCCAGCTTTTGAGCAGGCCTTGAAGGCCAACGGCAAAGTCTATGAGGCGCATGTTTACCCGGGGGTAAACCACGGTTTTCATAACGACTCGACGCCGCGCTACGATGAAGCCGCGGCGACGCTGGCCTGGGACAGAACCCTGGCCTGGTTTGGCAAATACCTGACGTAATCGGCTCAGTTGCTCTTTTTACGCAGGCTTTTGAGCCGGGTGCTGGCGCGCTGCACGGCGGCCATTTTTTCTGGGCGCTTCATGCCCCGCCATTTGCGGATGTCTTCCTTGGTACGCCCGCAACTCACGCACAAGTCGCCGCTAAGCTGGCAAACCGCAATGCACGGGTTTTCGATGTCTTTTGCCACGGCTCAGTTCTTCTGGGCCAGACGTTTTGGCCAGTTGCCGCCACAGCTGCGCTGGCATTCTTCTTCTGAATCGAAAAATACATGGGCCGAGCCGTTACGCACCTTAACGCCGGCATCCGCCAATGCATGGGCCGTCAGTTCCCCCATATAGCGCGCCTCGCCATCGGCCAGGGCAAAGTCTTTGCTGGCTTGCGTATCGAATACCCAAATAACCTTCAGGCTGGCCGGGAAGGCCTCGTAGTCGACCACATGAGTCAGCCAGACAAACCCCGGGATCTGTGATTTGGCCGTTTCACAGGCCTCGGTCAGGGAGGTGGTCAGGCGACGTTCGATCTGTGCCTGGGTGCGCTTGCTTAAAGACATGGGTGAATCCTGTTGATAGGCGGGGCAAAGGCGCGATTATACCTGAGCACAGAGCTTGGCTACTGATGCTTCGCCCAAAGTGCCACCTGAGGTAGAATGTCGCGGTAAGTCGGCTGGCCGCCCTGGAGCGTCATGTCCACGCAGGTTCCCCGGAAGGAACCGCGAGCAGGCCGGACATCAAGGGAGTCGCATCCGCTGTACCCAAAATGTTACCCAAGTAGCTGAAGCCAAAACCAACAAGAGATCAGCGCCCAAGGTACATAGAGTGAGGTCTGTAACGTGCACAGGCCTTATATATCTGCCCGTTGTGGATATGAGGAATGGCTCGATCGCAAGCCACAGGCTTGTGGTGGGTCGAGTGACTTCATGTCTGGCATGCCGGGCAGATGGCGTTTTATCTTAGGTACTACAACATGTTTAAAAAAGTAAACAAGGGGCTACTGGGCCTGGCGCTGACCATGGGGATTACCTCCGTGCAGGCGGCAGAACCTAAACACGTGGATGTACTGCTGATCGGCGGCGGTATCATGAGCGCTACCCTGGGTGTCTGGCTCAATGAGCTGGAGCCGGGCATGTCCATGGAAATGATCGAGCGTCTCGATGGCGTTGCCCTCGAAAGCTCCAACGGCTGGAACAACGCGGGTACGGGCCACTCGGCTCTGGCCGAATTGAACTACACGCCGGAAGACAAGAACGGCAACGTTGAAATCCCGAAGGCCATTGAAATCAATGAAGCCTTCCAGGTATCGCGTCAGTTCTGGTCCTGGCAAGTCAAGAACGGCGTACTGAAAGACCCGCGCTCGTTCATCAACTCTACGCCGCACATGAGCTTTGTGTGGGGCGATGACAACATCAAGTTCCTGAAAAAGCGCTACGAAGCCCTGCAAGCCAGCCCTCTGTTCGCGGGCATGCAGTACTCCGAAGACCCGGTGCAGATCAAGAAGTGGGTTCCGTTGATGATGGAAGGGCGTGATCCCAACCAGAAAGTCGCGGCTACCTGGTCTCCGATCGGTACGGACGTGAACTTCGGCGAAATCACACGCCAGTTCGCGGCTTACCTGCAAACCAAGCCTAACTTCTCGCTGAAACTGTCGAGCGAAGTTGAAGACATCAAGCGCAATGAAGATGGTTCGTGGCGCGTGGTGTACAAAAACCTGAAAGACGGCAGCAAAACCGAAACTGACGCCAAGTTCGTCTTTATCGGCGCTGGTGGCGGTGCCCTGCACCTGCTGCAGAAGTCCGGCATTCCTGAAGCCAAGGAATACGCAGGCTTCCCGGTTGGCGGCTCCTTCCTGGTTACCGAAAACCCTACCGTTGCCGAGCAGCATCTGGCCAAGGCCTACGGTAAAGCTTCGGTTGGCGCACCACCGATGTCGGTTCCGCACCTGGACACCCGCGTACTGGATGGCAAGCGCGTAATCCTGTTTGGCCCGTTCGCGACTTTCTCGACCAAGTTCCTGAAAGAAGGTTCGTACTTCGACCTGCTGACCAGCACCACGACCCACAACATCTGGCCAATGACCAAAGTCGGCATCGAACAGTACCCACTGGTTGAGTACCTGGCCGGCCAGCTGATGCTGTCGGATGAAGATCGCTTCAATGCGCTGAAAGAGTACTTCCCGAACGCCAAGTCTGAAGACTGGCGCCTGTGGCAGGCCGGTCAGCGTGTGCAGATCATCAAGCGTGACGAAGAGAAGGGCGGCGTGCTGAAACTCGGTACCGAGATTGTCAGCGCCAAAGATGGCAGCATTGCCGGTCTGCTGGGCGCATCCCCTGGTGCCTCTACGGCTGCACCGATCATGCTGACCGTGCTCGAAACCGTGTTCAAGGACAAGGTTGCGACACCAGAATGGCAAGCCAAGCTGCACCAGATCGTGCCGAGCTATGGCACCAAGCTGAACGGCGATCCTGATCGCGTTGCTCAAGAGTGGGCCTACACGGCTGAAGTCCTGAAACTGACTCCACCACCGGCAATCCCGGCGGCGACTCACACTGCAGCACCTGCTGAAGCGCCGGCCAAGCCTGCGCCAAGCAATCCAGCGGCTGACATGGCCCTGTAAAAAAACGGCCCCGCCCGACGCTGTTCGGGTGGGGCCGCTTTACCCGGCGTTACTTCCTCGCTCAACCTCCTCGCACACACTCACTGAGTCCCGAACAGGGCCGTCCAGTAAATCCCGGCATCACTTTTCGGGTCTGTCGCATAGGCAGCGCCCAGCTCGCGAAACTCGGGGTTCATCACATTGGCGCAATGGCCAGGGCTGGCCAGCCAGCCGTCGACCAGCTTGCGCGTGGTGTCCTGCCCGGCGGCGATGTTTTCACCTATCTGCTGTGCGATATAGCCCGCCAGTTCCGCTCTATCCCCTGGAGTGCTTCCATCGCGGCCTTTGTGATCGAAGTAGTTATTGTTGGCCATGTCCCGTGAATGACTTTCGGCAGCGCTTGCCAGGTTGGTGTTCCAGGTCAGGGGCGCGGCGGGGCCGAAGGCCCGGGTGCCGCATTGGCGGGGTTGGTTGCGGGCGCTATTGAGCATATCGAGGACTTTCTGACCTTCGGCCTGCCAGTCGCCCAGGCGTGCCGCCAGCAGCGGGCGGGCCAGAACGATGCGCCAGTCGCGCTGGTCGTGGCTGACGCCTATATCGACAAACTGCGGGTCCAGCACCACGCGGCAAAAGCTTTCCTGCACGGCTTTCATGGCAGCATGCGCATCACGGGGGCCGGACAGGTTGATCGCCTGCACGTTGACCATCGGGTATGCCGCCCGGGCAAGGGCTTGCTGCAAATCGCCAAAGCTGCTGGCCGGCAGCACCAGGCGGGTGTCGGCCGATAGCGGGGGCAACTCTTGCGAGGCCTGCCCGGCGCACAATTGAATCTGGCTGCGGTAGGCATTGATCGAGTCGATCAGTTGCGATTCTTCGCTGGCCAGGGCACCAGCGCTGAACACCAGGCCCAGGGTCAAGGCGCCGAGACGGGTCAGGGTGAAGTGAGCACGCATACGGGTTCCCTCTTAACGGAGTGCGCCCATGATGCGTTATTTCGTCCCTTTAGTCTTTTGCCTGGGCCACAAAGACTTTTGCCCGGGCGGTCAGTTGATCGATCTGGCGGTCACGTTTTTTCTCGGCGTCGAGCATGGCCTTCTTGCCGTTGCGTTGCAGCAGGTAGGTATGGATCTGGCGCACTTCGGTGGACTGGTAGATCGCGGCGACGTCGAGCACGGCCATCAGACCGTCGCTGCTATGGTCACGGGTGTTCATCAGCACTTGCGGGCCGCGGGTACCTATGACTTGCAGACCCATGGCCTCGAATGCCGCAACCCTGGTCACGCTGCACGTCAGCTCGGCATGGGGGTAACGACGCACGATTTCCCCGACCATTGCCCGGGTCACGCCCAGATGCCGGTGGCTGTTGAGCTCCGCCATGTAAGCAATGCCGCAGGCCTGCGGATCATCCTTTACCGGCAGGTACAGGGCAAAACCTGTCACTTTTTGCGGGTCTTGAGCATCGGTAGCGACAATCAGTTCAACGGCAATGCCTTTGGAACCGTCGAGTGCTTGCAGGTACAGATGCACTTCGAAGCCAATGGCGTATTGATAGATGCTGTACAGCAGATTGCTCGGGGCGATTTCCATTGCACTGATATCGGTGAGGTGATCGACCACCAGCTGCAGGATCTGGCTGTTGATCGGTTCGCTGACCGGGGTATTGAAATGGGTGAGGGTGGTCATGGGGATGGCTTCTATGGTGTGCCGCAGCACAATTCGTAGCAGCTGCCGAAGGCTGCGTCCGATTGCGAAGCGATCGTAAATGCGCAGTGCAAGGTTTATCTGGATGATCGCGGTGGCTGATTTTACGACGGCTTCGCCGCCGGACGCAGCCTTCGGCAGCTGCTACAAAATCAAAATCAGCTTCGCCGAGGTCAGCGCTGGCTCAACCAGAAGTCATGCAGCGCCCGGGCAGCCGGGGCAATGGCGGCAACGTTTTGCTGGTGGGCGGCAACGTCAAGGTCTTCAGGCAGTTCAAAGTTGTCCTGCTCGGCGCAGTCGGCGATGGCTTGGAGCAGGCGGGCTTGCGGCGCCGGCAGTGCTGGCCAGTTGCTGATGGCCACTGCGCGGGTATAACCGAAGCACCATTCTTCAGCCAGGGTTACGTCCTGACCCAGATGCTCGGTCTGCTCGAAACGCGGAGTAAATGCGCTGCTGTCCTCAGCCAGTTGCCGGGCCAGGGTATTGATATGGCGCACACTCAGTTCGATGAACTGTTTGGCTTCTTCAGGGCTTTCCCAGGCCGGGTTCTGACCGCCCCAGATTGCCGGGAACCAGTCGGCGATATCTACCTGCGTCGGGCTTGAAACCAGTGCGGTGAAATAACCGTCGAGCTCCGAAGGGTTAAGCACGGAGTGATCGTCGCCGTATTTGAGCAGCGTGTTTTCGATCACGTCAAAGTCGCTGGCGTTCAGGGGTTGCGATTGCATGTTCGGGCTCCTTGGTGTGGCGGCATAGCGGGTGGCCTGAGGCGAATTCAGTCCACCGAAACAATAGAATCGAGCTCAAAGTATTTAAAGCCAGCCTTGGCCAGGGCTTTTTTCGCTTCTTGTTCAGCGTTGAATCGGCTCAGATCCTTGGAGTCATGGACAAACAGGCTTTCATCGCCGTCAAACACCTTGGTTACCCGCATGGTGACGCGCAGGATCGGCCCGCTGCGCTTTTTCGGCACAGGTGATGACGCTTTGGCAGGTGCCGCAGCTTTTTTCGGGGGCGGGGTGGTTTTGACAGGAGCTGGTTCAACTTCAGGTTGAACCGGGGCAGCAGGCAGATCAAGGCCGAGCGCTCTGCGCATGTCGTCCTCGGTGAATCCGGCACTCATTGGTATGACTCGATTAATTTAAAAGACGCGCTTATAGGGCAGGGATTCGGGTTATGGCAAGCGAATTTTTTCAAATATCGCAAAATATGACCTTTCCAGGGGTTAAAGCCCTTGTTTAGAGCCGATTCAAGGATCGCTGAACAAGCCATGACCATCCAGCAGTTTCCAGGCAATTTCTGGTCGTTTCTCCAGCGCCCGGCGGATGGCGGCCGGGATTGCCTGTCGGGTTTTTCGGCATAGCCCCCGTTGCTCGGCAAGGTGTATCGCAATGCCGCGCATGCTACGCACTTCTGTGACGCCCGGGTCGATCAGCACCTCAATGCCCAATTGCTCGTACATGCGGCGGCGCATATGTTCAAGATCGCCGAAGCTTTGCATGTTTTCCAGGCGCTCGATCAACACTTTCTCGGCCTGACGTGTGAGGTTGAGGATGCGCAGGTCGGTGTCAGGCGTCGCCAACAGCTGTTCTCGCCCGCAGATGCAGGCGCCGGGTGGGCAGGGTGAGCGCAGCGACGCAGAAGGAGTCATTGGGTTGAGCATAGCTGCCCAGGGATTTAGCCGTCCAGACGCAGAACCATGATGACGGTGCGCTCGGCCCCGTGGAACTCGTCGCGAACTTTCGTAAAGCCCAGTTGCGCGTAGAAGGATTCAGCCGTAAGCGAGGAGGGCACCCGCAGTTCTTCAATCTGCGCAGCAATGGCCGCCTCCTTGAGACGGGCCATCAATTGCTGGCCCATGCCTCGACCCTGATGGCCCGGGCTGACGAAAACACTGCGCACCACCGCCTGATCCAGGCTTGCAGTACCCACGACATGTTGTTCGTGTACGGCCACATACATCTGGCGCTGCTGCATCAACTTCAAAATTGAGGCCGGGCAGAAGTTTTGCCCGACCTGAGCGATCACTTCGGGGGAATAGTCCCGGGCATTGGACTCGCGCAAGGTGGCGATCACCACCTTGCTGATGGCCTGGGCATCACCCGGTGTGGCGCGGCGAATCAGGTACTGCATACACACTCCTTTAGGTTACGCGTCAGCGCTGTTGGCCAGAATGGCGGCATACAGCAGGCGGTCAATGTTGGCGCCGCTCAGGATCACTGCAACCCGGCGGCCTTTTTGCCTTGAGCGCTCGCTGATCAGGCCGGCGAGCGCGGCGGCTCCTGCGCCTTCAGCGGTGTTGTGGGTGGTTTCATGGTAGACCCGAATCGCATAGGCGATCTGCTGGTCGGACACCCGAATCACCCGCGCCGCGCCCTTGGCAATAATTTCCAGCGCCTCGGGCAGCGGTTGGCGACAAGCCAGCCCGTCAGCAAAGGTGTGGGCCGAATCGGTGCTGACCACACGGCCCTGCTCGACACTTTGCGCATAGGCATCGGCGTGCGCGGACACAACCCCGACAATCTCGGTCTTCAGGCCCAGCAAATCGCGGGCCTGGATCAGCCCGCAAATGCCCGAGCCCATGCCGATGGGCACATACACGGTGTCCAGTTCTTCCACTGCTTCTAGCAACTCCAGCGCATAAGTGGCCACGCCGCGAATCAGGTCGGGATGGAAGGCGGGGACCAGGTGCAATTTATAAGTGTGCGCCAGCACCGCCGCATGGGTGCGGGCCTCGTCAAAATCCTTGCCGCATTCAATCAGGGTAGCGCCGAGGGCCCGCATGGCGGCATTCTTTTCCACCGAGTTGCCTTCCGGCACCACGATACGGATTGGCAGGCCTACGCTGCGCGCTGCCAGTGCCAGGCTCTGTCCGTGATTGCCGCGTGTGGCTGTGACCAGGCCTTTGGTGCCCGGTTCGCGGGTCAGCAAACCCTGCACATACAAGAGGCCGCCGCGCACCTTGAAGGCACCGGTGGGCGTGTGGTTTTCATGCTTGACCCATACCGTGCAACCCATGCGTTCGGTCAGCAAAGGCCAGGCCAGTTGCGGTGTGGGCGCCAGGGTCTGGTGCACGGTATGGGCTGCTAGGCGAAGGGCATTCAAATCAAACATGGCACACCGTCATCGAGGGATTTGACTCGATTCTAGGCACGACGCATTGTATGGGCCGACCCTTATATTGCATGGCCAACAATAAATGTGGATACCCACCCTCAATGACACAGACCAGCCGCGCTATCTTGCGCTGGTCGATGCAATCACCCGGGCCATCGCCTGCGGCGAACTGCAACCCGGTGCACGCTTGCCACCCCAGCGGCGTCTGGCCTGGGCGCTGGGCTGGAACCCCAGTACCACGATGCAGGCTTATCGCGAGGCGGCCAGGCGGCATCTGGTTTCGGGTGAGGTAGGGCGTGGCACCTATGTACTGGCCAGCAGCCAGGAGGCGACGCTGTTCAGGCTGCAACACGCCGATGAGCAGACACCCCGTATCGACCTGCGAACCAACCTGCCCGCCATTGACCATCTTGGCGAAGAGGATGGGTTGGCCTTGTCCTGGTTGCTCGACAGTCGCCAGGCGATCCGCTTGCAGGGTTATTTGAGCGCTGCGGATCTGTTGCAGGCACGGGCACAGGGCGCGGCCTGGCTCAAGGGCCGCGGGCTGGACTTGAGCGTGGACAACATCATGCTCTGCACCGGCGCCCAGCAAGGGCTGTTTACGGTGCTTCTGTCGTTATGCCAGGCAGGCGATGCGGTATTGGTCGAAGCCTTTACTGCGCCGGGAATCAAGGCTGCCTGCGCACAGTTGCGCTTGCCCATGCATGGCGTCGCGATGGATCGGGAAGGGATCCTGGCGCAGGACTTCGACCGGATGATCCGCGCCACGGGTGCGCGGGTGGCCATACTGACCCCAACCCTGCAAAACCCGACCTCGGCGGTGATGAGCGTTGAGCGCAGGCTGGCGATTGCCGATATCGCCCGGCGCCATGGTGTGCAGGTGATTGAAGACGATGTCTATGGTGCGCTGACCGACAGCCCGCCGTTGTATCGCTTTATGCCCGAGCTCGCAGTGCTGGTCACCAGTTTGTCCAAGACCGTAGCGGCGGGCGTGCGCCTGGGCTGGATTGTTGCGAACCCACAGCTGCTGGCGCGTATTGATCCCTATGCGCAGTCGGCGCACTGGGGGGTATCGCCGCTGTGCCAGGCTATCGCCTGCCAATGGATCAGTGACGGCACTGCACAAGCGCGGGTGGAGTGGCAAACCCTGGAAGTGAGCCGGCGCTGGCGTCTGGCAAAGAAGTTTTTGGGGGCTGCGATGTATCAGACAGACACGCCATCACCGCATATCTGGGTGACAGTGGAAGACGGCGCCGAGGCGTGTCGTGCCGTTGGCGTTGAGGTGGTGCCGGCGGATGTATTTGCGGTGAAGTCCACTACTGGCCAAGAGGTGCGCATCAGCCTGACGGCGGCTGCCAGTGTCCAGGCGCTGAAAGTGGCGCTGGAGAGGATTGCGGGTTTGCAGCCCTCTCCAGGAGGGAGAGGGAACAGACCGCAACCCGCAAACAAACTTTAGCGTCCCCCATTCAAGCCCCCTCACCCTGGCTCAGAGCGTCAGGGTGAGGGGCTTTTCATCTGGCTAACCAAGGAACCCCTATGCGCAGAGAAATCGGCTACTGGCACCGCGAAGGTCGCGAGTTGTTCTACTACCTGGAATTCAAACCTGAAACCGCCGAGTTCTACCTGACCTGCGAACACACGCCCGCCGAAGGCGAGGGCAGTGTGCGCTCGGTATTGCTCAGTGAGGCTCGCGGCGAGCGCTACTACGAAGATGCGCTGTTGATCATCAAAGAGGAACTGTTCAAGCAATACACCCTCTGAGAGAGGGGCCATCAATGTTCCGGTTTGAGGCCGGGGCAAGATAGGCCGATAATGTAGCGGGCCCGGCAGGTGCCGGATCAGGACGTTGCAATTCAAAGGAGCTGTAGATGCGCGTGTTTTATATCTTTACCCTGTTGGGCACTTTGCTGCTGGCCGGTTGCGCAAGCAACCCGATGGCCCCGGTCGCCGATCAGACGGTACCTGCGGCTGCGCCAGACACGGCGCAAGTGGTGTTTATGCGCGATGCCTATACCGGCAAGGCGATTGTTTCTTCGCTGTATGACGTGACCGATGGCAAGACCCAATTTATTGGTGTAATGGCTAACGGAACGAAAATCGCCTACCCGACCACCCCCGGAAAACACACCTTTATGGTGGTGTCCGAGGCAGCTGATTTTATGGAGGCCGATCTGGTTGCTGGCAAAACCTACTACGCGCTGGTCACGCCGCGTATGGGTTTGTGGAAAGCACGGTTTTCCCTGTGGCCAATCAGCAACGAGGCGGATGCGGCCCACAGCCTGAAGTCCAAGAACTTCAAAGGCTGGGTTGAAGACACCGATCTGGTGACCAATTCGCCGAAATCCCTGGCCTGGTACGAGCGTGTCAAAGCCAGTGTTGAGAAAAAACGCGCAGAGTACTGGCCGGTGTGGCAGGAGAAAAGCGCCGCCGACGTTGCTGCGCGTACGCTTAAGCCAACGGATGGCTTGTAACACTTGAGCCAGGGCGACAGTCATGTCGCCCTGGCCTTATCTTGGCACTTCGCTGAGCTGCAGCACCCAGGCAATTGCCTGCACCTTGTCATCCCACACATATCGAAAATGCTGGCCCTGCACCGGAAGCGAAAGCGCTGGAGGGCGAAACGCTGCCACGCACTCGTGGCCGCTAAGGCGCACGCTGTTGTACAGCAGGCCCCAGGCGCCGCCTTCACGCAGTGGCCGGGCGAAGTCCTGGCAGAGGCCGTAATGGGCAGGCGAAGGATTGTGCAGTTCGGCAACGCCGCGTATATCGAGCATCGGCTGCACCACCCGATTTAAATAGGTACGCATGGTGATTTCGATGCCGGGTTCCTGGGTGGCCCGCCAGAACTGCTCCTGATGAAAGCAGGTTTCGGCAATCGCCGCTTCAACGCTGCTGGCGCAGTAGTACACGCCATAACTGCCATCGGTAAAACGGCTGGCCCGGCCAATATGGGTAAAAGCGGCCATTACCGGCGTCGAGCCTGCGCCGCACAGGCGGTCTTCTGGTCTCACCCGGTGCAGTACGCCGGCCTGGTCACGCAACCGGTCATTGGTCAGGCTTTCGAGAGCAAAGGCAATCTCCAGATCAGCCGGGTCCAGGGTGTCTTCAAATACTGAAATGGGCGGGAAGGCGCTGTTGATGATGCGGTAAGCCTTGTTCCATTCAGGCAGCACTGCATCTGGCATCAGCCGCGGACTCCATCCAGATAGCGGCGCACGTCCGCCAGATCGACCACTTGGCCCGCGAGCATATAGCCCAGGGCGCTCTGGCCATTGAAGGGCGCTGCAGTATTGGGTTTGTGCACCCATTCGTAGGCCCGTTCAGGCTTGTTGCTGAACAGGATACGCAGTGCCTTGTGGATGCCCATCAAGTACGAAATGCGCTCCAGGGTGTCGTGGGGCAAGCGTACGTTTGGCAGTTTTTTGTATTTGAAGTAGGTGGTATTGCCAATGGCACCCAGCAGGGTGCACTGCTGGTCCTTGGTGCAGCCCCAAAGCTCCATCAGGTTGAAGAAAAAGGTCAGGGCAACGCGGCCAGCATCGCCGCTGGTGATATCGGGCTCAGGATTGTGGGCGACTAGATGCATGACTGACTCCTAAATACCTATAAATTCAGCCTACGCCACATATGAATTAATTCAAGGTAATCATCCGTAACCGAATGTTTATCCGATGAGCCGGGCAGTGTTTTTGTCTCGGTGGGTGATTTGCCTGTGCGCTTGCCTGTCAGTGGTGCTCCATGCTGCGCACACCGCCCGACCATGATCTACGCTTTATTAACGAAGGCTTTTAAAGCTGGAATTTTCAATGCGTAGCCCAACTGCAAACAGTCTGCACAATGCGTTGAAAGCCTGCCGGGAAAGTTTTCTTTGTGTTGGTTTTTTCAGTTTCTTTATCAATGCGTTAATGCTGGTTCCCACCTTCTATATGTTGCAGGTCTATGGTCGCGTGATCACCAGCGGCAGCCTGACCACCCTCAGCATGTTGACGCTGATCATGACCGGCCTGGTGATCACCCTTGGCTGCCTTGAGTGGACGCGATCACGGATCATGGTCCGGGTCAGCAACCGCCTGGACATGCTGCTCAGCCGCCAGGTCTACAAGGCCAGTTTCAGGCGGGCCCTGGAAAGCGGCGGAATGGACGCCTCGGCCCAGCCGCTCAACGATCTGACCGGCCTGCGCCAGTTTCTCTCCGGTAACGGCCTGTTCGCCTTTTTCGATGCCCCCTGGTTGCCCATCTATATCGCCGTGATGTTTATGTTTCACCCCTGGTTTGGCTGGGTGGCGACGGGCAGTGCGCTGTTGTTGCTGTTACTTGCGTTTATCAATGAGCGGCTGACCGGGCCGACGCTGGCCCAGGCCAACAAGGAACATATTGGCGCTTCGCTTTACACCACGAAAAACCTGCGCAATGCCGAAGTCATCGAATCCATGGGGATGCTTGAAACCTTGATGGACCGTTGGTGGAACCGGCAAAAAACCGTGCTGTTGCTGCAGTCCCGGGCCAGTGATAAAGGGGCCATGATCAGCTCCCTGTCCAGATCGTTCCGGATTCTGGTGCAATCGCTGATTCTCGGGTTGGGGGCCTATCTGGCCGTGGATCACCAGGTGGGGGCAGGGTTGGTGTTTGCCGGGTCGGTGCTGTTGGGGCGCGCACTGGCGCCCATTGATCTGATGATCGGCAGCTGGAAGGGCTTTATTGCCGCGCGTTCGCAGTACGCCCGGCTCAACGCCATCCTGGCCAAACAGCAGGCTCAGCCCGAGCGCATGGCATTACCGGCCCCCAAGGGTGACGTGCAGGCTGAAAACCTGACCGTTGCGGCTCCCGGCTCCACTATTCCGATCATCAAGAACATCAGTTTCAGTGTGCCGGCCGGTTGTGTGGTGGGCATTATCGGCCCCAGTGCCGCGGGCAAGTCCACCCTGGCCAGGGCGCTGCTGGGTATCTGGGCGCCGCTGCAGGGCGTGGTCCGCCTTGATGGCGCGGATATCAGCGCCTGGTACAAGCATGATCTGGGGCCCTATATAGGCTATTTGCCTCAGGACATCGAGCTGTTCGAAGGCAGCGTCAGCGACAATATTGCCCGTTTCACCCGGGTCGACTCCGAGCAAGTCATTCTCGCGGCCACCACGGCCGGTGTTCACGAGATGATCCTGCTGTTGCCCGATGGCTACGACACCGTGATTGGCGGTGACGGCGTGGTGCTTTCCGGCGGGCAGCGCCAGCGCATCGGGTTGGCCCGCGCCCTCTATGGCAGCCCGCGACTGATTATCCTCGATGAGCCCAATTCAAACCTCGACGAAGTCGGCGACCGTGCCCTGATCGCCGCCCTCCACAAAATCAGGCTCTCAGGCGCCACCCTGTTTGTGATTACCCATCGCACCAACATTGTGTCCCAGCTTGACCGGCTCATGGTGATGAGCAACGGCGGCATCAGTCTGTTCGGGCCGCGTGAGCTCGTGCTGACGGAGCTCAACGCACAGCAGGCGCCAAAACAGACCATGCAGGCTGACACCGCCATGGCTGCGGTGGCTAACGGCAAGGACGGTTTCGATGAACCCCATGACCCCAATTCCATCAACTGACAACTTTGCCGAACTGGCCACTTGCGATCGAAAAATCCGCCGTCTGGGTTTTGCCATTGTACTGCTGACATTCGGTGTGTTTGGCACCTGGGCAGCGTTCGCACCGCTTGATGGCGCGGCCTACGCGCCGGGTGTGGTGACCGTGCAGGCGTATCGCAAAACGGTGCAGCACCTTGAAGGCGGCATCGTCAAAGAGGTGCTGGTGCATGACGGTGATACCGTCCAGCAGGATGCCCCGCTGATCATTCTCGACGATACCCCGCTGCGCTTCGAATACCAGATGACCCGTGGGCAGTTGATTGCCGCCAAAGCCATGGAAGCCCGGCTTGTGGCTGAGCGCGACAATCTGCCCGAGATCGCTTTTGCCCCGCTGGCCACTGCCGACAACCAGCGGGGCGCCGAAGCGCGCCAGGGCGAGATCCGGGTGTTCAACGCCCAGCGAGGTTCGCGTCTGGGTCAGATTGCCGTGTTGCAAGAGCGCATTGATCAGTTGAATGAACAGATCAATGGCACTCGGGCGATTATCGGTGCCAAGGGGCATCTGGACAGCTCCTACAGCGGTGAAATAGTCGAGTTGACCGACCTGCTGGCCCAGGGCTTTGTCGACAAACAGCGCCTGCTCGAGCAGGAACGCAAGCGTCAATTGCTCAGGTCTGAAGTGGTCGAACACCGCTCAGCAATCACCACCACCCGTCTGCAGATCAATGAAACCCGGCTGCAGATCCTGCAGATCGACAAGGACTTCAATGCTGAAGTGGTCAAGCAACTGGCCGAAGTCCAGAGCAAAATTTACGACCTGCAGGAGCGGGCCAGTGCCCTGGAAGACCGTCTGGGTCATATCGTGATTCGCGCCCCCGAAGCGGGCATGGTGATCGGCATGACCGTGCATACGATTGGCGGCGTGGTGCGCCCGGCGACGCCGCTGCTGGATATTGTGCCGTCAGTCTCGGGGCTGGTGGTAGAGGCTCAGGTGGCACCGATGGACATTGATCGTGTTGCCATCGGCAAGCGTGCCGATATTCGTTTTGGCGCGTTCAACAGCGCCACCACACCGGTGATCGAAGGCGAGGTGAGCAGTGTCTCGGCAGACCGGTTGATCAATGAGAAAACCGGGGCCGGTTATTACCTGGCCCGAGTCAAGGTGACCAAAGCCGGCGAGCACACCCTGGGAGATCGCAAGTTGCTGCCGGGCATGCCGGCGGACGTGTTGATCATCACCGGGCAGCGCACGCTCCTGCACTATCTGATGCAGCCGGCACGCAATGCAATCTCACAATCGATGATCGAGGAATGACCATGAAAGTGACTGCACGCGTGCTGGGCGGCTTGTTCGCGCTGGCCGCAGGGGTGGCCCTTGCGCAAGCCGCCGTGCCGGCGCCGGAAGGGATCAGTGCCTCGATATTCACCACCGACCTGATGCAGTTGTATCGCGAGGCCCGTCTGCAGGACCCGCGAATACTGGCCTCCCGTGCGCGGGCGCAAGCGGGGCAGGAGTACCAGCGTGAAGCCATGGGTACGCTGTTGCCGCAGGTATCCCTCAATGCCGGGGCGAACCGGATTCATCAGGAAAACGAGCTGGTGCAGCAGAGTTTCGACAGTGAAATATACAGTCTGGTATTGCGTCAGTACCTGTACAACAAGTCCGCCTGGGAGAGTTATCAGAAATTCAAAAGCATGGCCAAACAGTCCGGTTTCGAAGCACTGGAGGCCCAGTCCGAGGCCACGGTGGAGCTGGCCCGGCGTTACTTCACGGTATTGGCCGCCGAAGATGAACTGGAGCTGATTGAGGCCGAGCTGCGCACCACGCAAAAAAGCCTGGACCGGGTCAACGCGCTGTACGCCAAACAGTTGGCCCTGATTACCGATCAGTTGGACCTCAAGGCCCGTGTCGACGGGCTCGCGGCACAGGTACTGGATGCTCGCAATCAGGTCAGCGTCAGTCGTGCGGCACTGGCCGAGATCGTCGGGCGACCGGTCAAGGAGAAGCTCAGTCGCGTGCGTGACGATGTGCAGTTGCGGGTCTCGACGCAGAGCCTGGAAAGCTGGGTACGCGAAGGCGTTGCGCAAAACCCGGCACTCAAAGCCAATGAAAGCGGGGTTGAGGTGGCCGGCGCGGCCTTGCGTGGCGGCAAGGGCGGGCACTATCCGACCCTGAGCCTGACCCTGAGCGCGCAACAGTCCAACGAAGGCTACAACAATGCCCTGGTGCCGCGGACCGACAGTTATGTGGCCGGGATTGGCCTGCAAGTACCGATATACAGTGGCGGCTCGACCTCGGCACGGGTGCGCGGTCTGTATCAGGATCAGCTCGCGGCCGAGCAACAGCTGGAGTCGGTACAGCGGCGGGTAGTCAAGGAAATCACCAGTGCTTACCTGACGGCTGATACCAGCGCAGAGAAGATCAGCGCCAGTCGCCATGCCCTGGCCTCGGCACAACTGTCCAGAGCCGCCGCAGAAAAAGCGTTCGGTTACGGGATGGTCAATGCCGTCGATGTGCTGACCAGTGTGCGTAACGAATACCGGGCACATCGGGATTTGCTCAAGACCCAGTACGACTTTGTCACCAATGTCATTACGCTGAATCGCTGGGCGGGCAAGCCACCTGGCGAGAGTGTCGCAAGCGTGAATCTGTGGCTTAAGCCGGGCAGTCCGGGGCCGGACAACACCCGGCCGTGATGGCGCCATTTAATTGACTTTTTATGGTATCTGTTAACCTGGCGTTACACCATCTGTCCGTTTTTTTGACACGCATGATACCAGTCATGCAAGCCTTATCTCCCCCGGGAAGCACACCTAAGGTCTTGATTTTCGTGGGTTGCCGGCCTCCTGCGGGAATAACGGCCTGGCGTCTGAAAAAAAGCCTGATTGCCCGACGGGCGTTCTGGCAGGCGTGGCAGTACGCGGGTCTGTCCTAGACTTACCTGACAGCCCGAGGAAGAACATCAACATGCGCAAGCTGTTGAAAAATATTCCTGTTTGTTTCTGCTTCAATGGCTTTGCCCGGTTTCGGTGAGCATGTGCAACCCGAGCCGGTGCAGTAAGTGTCACTACCCCAACGGGCAGCGGGTAGGGGTGATTGCTGTTTCAAGGGAGTCAGAAAGGTAATGCCGCCTCTCAGAAAACCCATACGCGTGATGCTGATCGATTGTCGCCCCCTTGTTCTGCGAGGTCTTCACGACTTGATCAATGCCCGAAAGCCTCAAATGGAAGTGAGCGGCCAGGCCACCACCTATACCCATGCGCTTGACCTGGCCGATCAGTTGCGCCCCCATGTCATATTCTTCAGCTTCTTTCCCGACGCCCTGAACCCGCTGGCAGTCATCGCCCAACTCACCCGCAGCACCGGGATGAAAGTGTTGGTGCTCAAGGGGCTGTACGAGGTCGTGCCCGCTGCCGAGGCCATCGAAGCGGGGGCGCGTGGCATAGTGCTAGCGGAAGACCCGACCGAGTCGATCATTCTTGCCATCATCAAGGTCCACCATCGTGACACCGGGCTCAACAGGGCCTGGACCGGCGGGCTTGGCAACTATGCAGCGAGCGGGCACACGGTGTTGAAACACAATCTGGAGCTGGAGAAACAATCGCGTCTGACCTTGCGCGAGAGAGAGCTGATTCGGGCCATCGTGGGCGAACCCTCAGCCAAGTACATGAGCATCGCCGGGAGCCTGGGCATCAGCGAGCACACCGTGCATAACCATCTGAGCAACATCTACCAGAAGCTTGACCTGATCAACCGTACTGACTTGCTGATGTACGCGATCAAGCACGGCTTGTTTGACCGCGAATAACGGGAGGTCAAAAAAAGACCTGGCTCCTTGTGGGAGTCAGGTCTTTTACTTGCTGCGACATTTAAACAATGTCAGTCGGAGCAATATCAGTCACACCCACCAACTTGATAATGCTGGTGATCCCCGTACCGTCACCGTCGTATGCCAGATAGCCGTCGCCTCCAACGACGCCAAAGTAGTAGTTGGTGGTGCCGTTGAGCGCCGTATCGGCTGCCGTGATAAAGGCCGCCACGTTGGCCGCGGGGGCTGCCACTTCCGTATAGTTCGCCCCTGTGCCTGCGGTCGGGAAGTTCAGCGTATCCACTCCGGAAGTGAAGCCGGCGGAGATCACCGCCGTTGCCGCAGTCAGTGTGCCATCGGTATCCAGGCCGCTGAAGTTGAAGGTGTCGGCCCCCACACCACCGGTGAAGAGCTTGTCCCCCTCGATGGTTACATTCAGGGTCTGGGCGGGGGTTGCATCGGCATCCGCATCCGTCACCACGACGTTGAAAGCCAGATGGGCATCCGGCGTCGACGACGTTACGAAGCCCAGGTCGGTGATCTTGACCACATCACCATCCCAGGTTCCCGCTTCACCGGCTTCTACAGGGTTGCTTTTACTGCCCTCGCCGGACTCATTGCTGAAGGTCAAGGTGTTGCCAGTACTGGCCCCGCTGACGCCCACATTGCCATTGAGGTTGTAGCCGCTGCCGCTCACGCCCTCGGTCGAATCCAGCACCTGCAAGCCCTGGATCAGGTAGTTCTCGCTGCCGAAGTTGTAGTCATTGCTCTCGACAATCACCGCACCGTCGTTCTGATCCAGTGTGATCCCGTAGGCTGCGGGATTTGCAATCGGATGGAAGTTATTGGGTGAAGTCGAGGCATTTTTTATGATGATGTCTTCGCTGTCGACAATGATCGCCCGGGTGGTCTGGCTGTTGTCGTCAGGATCGATCAGCTTGAGCACCAGTACCAGGTCCTCGCTGCCGATACCGTCGAACTTGACGTAGATCCCTTTGCTGGTGGCTGTGGGCGCTGCAGCGGTATCACCGAACGGACTGGCGGTGAAGAAATCCAGGTCCATTACCTCGCCTTGCTGAATGGTGTCACCGGCCACGCCGGCGGCGGTTCCGGAAACACTGACCCATGAGGTTGCAGCAGAGAACAGTTCGCCGGGGACGAAGGCGTTGTTGCCACCGGCCATGATGTTATTGGCACCGGTACCTGAACCCTGTTCGGCGAAACCGCTGAACTGCACAAAGAAGTCGTCGGCCAACTTGGCCACCGACACCGGTGGTTGCTGGTTGATCGGCGTTGTGCCGCCAATGTTGTAGCCGGTGAAGCCTTGTGCGGCGGAGGTTTTCAGGATGCTGAAACTGTCGATATCGTCCGTCAGGCTCAGGGTGTAGGTGTCTGCCACCTTGTCAAAGGTCATGGTGCCGGTTGCGTTGGTCAGCGCGCCCAGCGTCGGGTTGTTGGAGACATAGGTGAAGGAGAGGTTGAACACCGCACTGGTGTCTGACTCCGAGGCCCATGTCACCACTTTGTTGCTGATGGCGGTGGTGCCCACCGTGCCGTCCGCCATGCTCACGGACAAGTCGCTGTTTGTGGCGCTGTAGACCGTCCCCAGGCGCTCATCCGCGCCGATGTCGTAGGCAAATACGCCAGTGCCGCCAGGCGTCGGGTTGCTGGAGTTGGCATAGACCACATTGGACTTGGCGGTGACCACGGGTGAGTCGTCATCCACGGTAATCAGCAGACCGTTGGCGGCGGCCGTTACACTGTCGCCGTCATAGTCCGTGGCGTTGATTGCGGTGCCCAGAGCGATGTTCAGATCGTTCTCGTTCAGGCCGGCGGCATGGTCGAGTTGATCGAGCAGCATAAAGGCATAGGCTCCGGTCGCCGCCTGGACGCTGAAGGTGAACACCGAATTGCCAGCCCCGGCAGAAGCGGTCAGCAACCAGGTGTTGGTGCCCGCGTCATAGGTAGTGGCATAGGTCACGTTGACACCGCCGCTTTTCAGGCCCAGTGCCGTCAGGCCGTTGGTGGTCAGGGAATAACTCAGCGGCTCGTCTGCGCCGGACTGGAATAGGGCGCTGACATTGCCGCTGGCCAATACGATTTCCCCGGCCACGTCCCCCGTACCGCCCGGGATACCATCACCGGGGCCAGAGTCGGCCGCGCCTTCGCGTACACCGTCTTCGTCCACCGTGCCGGTGAGCAGATTGATCGATGCGATGGGCGTGTCGTCATCCACCGTGATCACCAGGCCGTTGGCGGCTGCGGTGACGCTGTCGCCGTCAAAGTCGGTGGCGTTGAGGGTGGTGCCGAGGGCGATGGTCAGATCGTTCTCGTTCAGGCCGGCGGCATGGTCGAGTTGATCCACCAGAGTAAAGGCATAAGCGCCGGTTGCGGCGTGCAGACTGAAGGTAAATACCGTATTGCCAGCACCGGCCGAGGCCGTGAGCAGCCAGGTGTTGCTGCCTGCGTCAAAGCCGACGGCGTAAGTGACGGCTACGCCGCCGCTCGTCAGGCCCAGTGCTGCCATGCCGGTGGTGGTCAGCGAGTAGCTCAGCGCTTCATCCGCGCCGGACTGGAACAGGGTGCTGACATTGCCGCTGGCCAACACGATTTCCCCGGCCACATCCCCGGTACCACCGGCGATACCATCGCCGGGGCCGGCGTTAGCCGTGCCTTCCACCACACCGTCTTCGTCCACGGTGCCGGTGAGTTGATTGACCGTGGCGATCGGGGTGTCGTCGTTCACCGTAATCACCAGGCCATTGGCTGCCGCGGTCACACTGTCGCCATCAAAGTCGGTGGCATTGAGGGTGGTGCCGAGGGCGATGGTCAGATTGTTCTCGTTCAGGCCGGCGGCATGGTCGAGTTGATCCACCAGGGTAAAGGCATAAGCGCCGGTTGCGGCGTGCAGGCTGAAGGTAAATACCGTATTGCCAGCACTGGCCGAAGCCGTGAGCAGCCAGGTGTTGCTGCCTGCGTCAAAGCCGACCGCGTAAGTGACGGCTACGCCGCCGCTTTGCAGACCCAGTGCTGCCATGCCGGTGGTGGTCAGCGAGTAGCTCAGTGCTTCATCCGCGCCGGACTGGAACAGGGTGCTGACATTACCGCTGGCCAGCACGATTTCCCCGGCCACATCCCCGGTACCACCGGCGATACCATCGCCGGGGCCGGCGTTAGCCGTGCCTTCCACCACACCGTCTTCGTCCACGGTGCCGGTGAGCTGATTGACCGTGGCAATCGGGGTGTCGTCGTTCACGGTAATCACCAGGCCGTTGGCGGCTGCCGTTACCGTGTCGCCATCAAAGTCGGTGGCATTGAGGGTGGTGCCAAGGGCAATACTCAGATCGTTCTCGTTCAGGCCCGGGGCATGGTCGAGTTGATCTACCAGAGTGAAGGCATAGGCGCCCGTGGTTGCGTGCAGGCTGAAGGTAAATACCGTATTGCCTGCTCCGGCTGATGCCGTGAGCAGCCAGGTGCTGCTGATGGCGTCAAAGGCCACCGCATAGGTGACGCTCACTCCGGCGCTTTTCAGGCCCAGTGCCGTCATGCCATTGGTGGTGAGTGAGTAGCTTAGTGCTTCATCCGCGCCGGACTGGAACAGGGTGCTGACATTGCCGCTGGCCAGGACGATTTCCCCGGCCACGTCCCCGGTACCACCGGCGATACCATCGCCGGGGCCAGCATTAGCCGCACCTTCGAGCACGCCGTCTTCGTCCACCGTCCCCGTGAGCTGGTTCAGTGTGGCGATCGGGGTGTCGTCATCCACCGTGATCACCAGTTTTTGCGCCGTAGCGGTGACCGAGTCGCCATCCTTGTCGGTAACCTTCAGCA
>Ga0302347_1000556_pt1 | contig 57488 bp, 56 predicted proteins | sample PhyWR1_FD_202178 | JGI IMG/M metagenome (GOLD analysis project Ga0302347, IMG submission 202178) | Leaf surface microbial communities from wheat plants in UC Gill Tract Community Farm, Albany, California, United States - DLSL W.R1 (v2)... | ecosystem: Host-associated > Plants > Phyllosphere >... | reverse complement strand
GCGGCGTGTCTGCTTGCGCTTGCCGGCGTATTCGAAATCGGAAAAGCTCATCTGGCTCATAGGCGGCTCGGATCAGGTGGTCAGGCGTATTTCAGCACATTTGAAAACTTGTTCGGAGATTCCCTAGCAAATTTATAGATCACATAAGTTGAGGCTTCGTGTATTGGTTCTTGTCGTTGACCTGTGATCCAGCGATCCCAATCCATGTGGTAGAAGTAACTAGGTTGCATTGTCTCGGGGCTGTTGTCAGGGTTGAGTAGAGTGCTGAATCTAGAGCGAATCACTTTTTCTGCTGCCTTAAAGGTGTGCTGCATACTATCGCTTTTTATGCGATCAGCAAGATCCTGTGCAGTGACTATCAGACGGGCAGATTCAAGCCACGCAAGACGATTTCTATATAGTTTGCCATCTATAGGACTCTTGAGCTTATCTAGGGCCTCAATAAGGCATTCAAGAGATTGTTTGCTATAAACCTCATCGTCTCGAATTTCCTTTTCCTGAGCGAGGCCAGATAGCTGTGTAGATATGGTGTCTGATTGAGTCTTTATAGTAGCTATGATGCCGATGAATCCAAGCGCGGATATTAAAGTTGATAGCACGCCCCCGAAGTAGTCGCCAAACACGCCCCAATCGCTAGGGCTTCTACTTAACCCTGATGCAGAAAATTGCCAGAGCCAAGGTACTGCTACTATCGTTGTGCAAGTTATTAATGTAATGATGGCGATAGGTACCCAGCTCTTGGTTGTGTCGCGCTTCTTGGTGGTAGTCTCCACCGATATACGAATCATCTATTGAGCCCCTTAGAATTTATCGGCACGCAGGTCAAGGCTAATTAGCAGCCTTTTTACAATATCATGGCAGTCCTTCTCGGGCATATCTGTTGTAATGCTAATCAAGCCAGCTCTATTTCTTTTAACTGTGCAGCCTACATCTTCAAAATGAGTTGCCATGTCTGCGTAGAATACCGCAAGCTTCTGCTCTTTTTCATCTGCGGAGAGTTCATCGCGCATTGGATTATTCGGGGTTGGCCCTTGGTAGTAGGGCATGTAACTGTAGGTTTTCATATATCACCATTGGTAGTTTTATTGAGGTCAAGTCTATCTAAGCGCTTTAGTTGCTGCAATTATATTCATCTGCTCGGAGCATTTTCTGCCCGAAAGATCATTCGCTCTCGGGTAATGCTACCAACATTAAAAGAGCCTTGCCCATGCTGCCTGACACTACCGGCCGCAAAGCGTCATGGCTCTTTGCTATGTCTGGAGATAGCTGATGGACGTCATGGGGAGTTTGGAGAGGATGCGGTCAGTCGCCACCGACTGCCATCGGCCAAAAGCCGACGCTCAGGAGTTTTCGATCAGTCTCTCTACAGTGCCCTGATAGAAGGCTAGAAGATCTTTTCGAGTCGATAGGGACAATGTTTCGTCCGCTTGGTAACGAAGGATCGATGAACACAAACCAAATTGAATGACGATGACGTCCCGTTCCTGCTCACTACGATTTGGCGAGCCGCCGTGCAAAGTTGCGGAGTGCAGTGCAAGGCAAGCGCCGGGAGCCACATCAGGATAAAGCGCGGTTTCGACACGTGCGTCGGTTTGAATGTGAGAGCCAGGAACTACCGCTGTGCCTCCATTGCGAGCAGACATGAATTGAAGCGGGATCAATAACCGCAAAGTGCGTCCGTCATGGCTGGCGAAGTATTTATTGTCAGCATCCCGATGCCACCCGATGGCGGGGCCTACCTTGCTGGGTTTGCGTGTGAGATTGCAGAAGTGAAACAGCAAATCGCTAGAAGCACATTCGAGTAGTTCGCCGACGCACGTCCAGATGGACTCCTGGGTGAGCAGCCGCGCAAAGCGGGGCTCCAGGGCGAGGAGGTCACCGATAATGAAGGGTTCGAACTTCCAGCGATCTGGTTTAATGCCTGGATTGCGCTGTGGATGTTGCCGGCTAACGTCACTAATGGTGACTCCAGCAGCTATTGCAGTCGGATCACCGCCCCGATAGCGGTCAACCAATTCGGCGACCAGTTCTCGTGCAAACGTCAGTTCTTGTTCACAAATGAGTTCAGGTATTACTGAATAGCCATCGGAGGCAAATTCCACAATCCTTGTATTCAAAGCAGGCTCCGTTCGCCAGATAGTCAATGTCTCAAATAATGCGAGCCTACGGCCGTAAAGATGAGGCGTCCATCGTTGCCCACTTTTGGCCGATTTCTGCCTGTGGCCGAGGGCAGAAAACGGCCAAAAGCAGACATTCGTGACTATCAAACGGATGCCCTCAAGTTAGCCTTAATCTTCTCCGCATTTTTTCTACCTTTTAAACCCCCGCGAACGCCACAAATGAAGGCCACCGTCGAAAATAAGCAAGCCCACTGCCATCCAGATTGGGAGGTACGTCATCCACTGCTCAGCTCTGATCTGCTCACCCAAGGCTAGGGCCACAGCGACCATCAATATCGGTTCAACATAACCTAGTAGACCAAACAGGCTGAACGGAAGGATCTTGCTCGCAACGGTGTAGGCCATAAACGCGGCTGAACTGATAACCGCTAACAGAACAAGCAGAAAATACAAGCTCGGCGCCCCGGCGAAGGCATCCGCGGCTGGTTCCTGCCCCATAGCAAAATAGGCAGCAACCGGAAACGTAAGCAGTATGTCAAACCAAAGGCCGCCGAGATGTGCCGTGTCGAGTTTACGTCGCAACACGAAATACAAGGGAAAACCTAAGGCTACCAAGAGCGTCGACCATGAAAGATGCCCGACCTGGTAAAGCTCGTTAAGCGCACCCGTTGCAGCGCAAAGGGCTGCAATTTTTTGTGTAGATGTCAGGCGGTCACCATACAAAATCCTGCCGACGAGGAGCATCACGAGCGGTAGAAGAAAATAGCCTAGAGAAACATCGAGCCCATGACCGTTTAGTGGTGCCCACATAAACAGCCACTGCTGCATGCCTAGCAAGGCACTGCTCAGGCAAAGCGGTATGATCATCTGAGGTTTTCGCCTGAGGTATTTCCAGACTGCATTTACATGCCGCCATTCGCCGCTGAGCACCAGAAAAGTGGTGATGCAAGGCAACATCAGCAGCATCCGCCAACCGAAAATTTGCTCTCCGCTCAGTGGGGCAAGCAAAGTCGCGTAGTAATACAGGATGGCAAAAAGGCAGGATGAAGCAATAGAAAGAGCGACACCTTTGAACAAGGGGCCTCCATTAATTTGGGGAGAATTGAAGATCAGCCGGTTAAATGGCCCAGGGAGGTGTAGGGCTGAACTTTGACTCGATCCATTGTTTGAAGGCGACGACCACGGCACTAGGAAATTTGGCCGAGGGCCTGACCAAATAGACTCCACCAGCAGTGTCCAATTGCCAGTCAGGAAGGACATGCAGCAGGTTTCCGGTTGCAATGTCGCGACTCATCAACCACTCACCTGCGCCCAGTATTCCCGCATCAGCGCAGGCCGCCGCAAGTAACGACTCGCTATCATTGGCCGTCAGGTTTCCTTTAGGTAAGACAGTCTGTAGTTCGTTACCTCGATGAAGTCTCCACTGAGGAAAAGTCGCAAGACCGCTGAAGCGAAGGCAGTTGTGCTTGATCAGATCCTGAGGAGTTTCAGGCATGCCGTGCTCCCTGATGTAGGCAGGCGAGGCGGACAATATCCGGCGATGGTCACTCAGTTTACTGGCGATCAATCTGTTGTCCTCCAGCTCTCCAATCCGAATTGCAGCGTCAAAGCCTTCATCAATGAAATCGACAATTCGCTCGCTATAGTCTGCAAGGATTGAGACATGAGGATAAGCCTTTAGAAATTCCGGCAGTAGCGGGGCAAGCCAACGTCGCCCCATGGCTGCGGGCAGTGCGAGTCGCAAAGTACCTCGAATTTCACTGGCACCCTGAGTCGCTTGCTGCTGCGCTTCATTCATCAATTCGATGGCTGAGCGCAGACGCTGCTCCAACTTGGCACCTACTTCAGTAATTCGAACCTGTCGGGTTGAACGCTCCACGAGCCGCACACCGAGGCGCTTTTCCATCGACGCAAGTCGTTTCGAGACGATCGTAGGGTGTCGCTGTAATAGCCGGCCAGCCCCGACAAATGAGCCTTGCGAGGCGACTGCCAGAAACGCAGCGATTTCGTCACTGTGCTGATTATTCAGAACATCAAGATTCATGGTTTTAGAATTATCGCCCCCGATGAACGCCCGAACTCCAGATCGGCATGCGCCGACGCTGCGTCAGCCAGCGGGTAGCTTGCCCAGATCCGGGGTTTGATAATACCCGCAGCCAGTGCTGCCAAAACATCCTGAGCACGTTCCTGATACTCAGTGACACTGGTCGTATGGGCTGCCAACGAAGGGCGTGTCAGGAACAGCGACCCTTTGGAATTGAGTGTCGACAGCTCCACGGCTGACGGTGCGCCCGATGAAGCGCCGAACGAGACCATCAGGCCACGGGGGCGCAAGCTATCCAGGGATGCCTGGAAAGAAACGCGCCCGATTGGATCATAGACGACGTTGACCTTTTTCCCGTCGGTGATACGAGCAACGTCCGATGCCAGGCTGTCGGCATCAAACACCAGGACTTCATCGCAACCCAACGCTCGAGCCTTTTCGACACTGGCCGGTTTCGAAACCACACCGATTACGGTTGCACCCAAATGCTTTGCCCAAGGCACCATGATCTCCCCCAGACCTCCGGCCACACCGTAGAGGAGGATGGTTGTGCCCTGTCCGACGGGATAGGTGGCTTTCAAAAGGTACTGTGCCGTGATGCCCTTAAACATGACGGCGGCGGCATCGTCGAACGACAGTGCATCCGGAATTTTAACCAGCCGCTCCGCCGGGTAAAGCCGAGCTGAAGCATACGAGCCAATAGGGCCGGTAGCATAAGCGACACGATCCCCAACTTGTACATTGCTGACACCGGCACCCACTATGGCAACACGCCCAGCGCCTTCCAACCCAAGCCCAGATGGCAACGCGATGGGAACCGCTCCCTTGCGCTGGGTGACGTCGAGAAAGTTTACGCCAATAGCCTCTTGCTCAAGCCAGACCTCACCTTGCCGTGGTGATTGCTCGCTCAGTATCTCCAGGCTCATTACTTCAGGATTGCCGAACTGGTTAACTCGGATCACGGATGCCATGGTTATTTCCCCTTCAGCCAGAAGTTTCCTTCACATAGATGCCTCTAGTGTGAGAACTAACCCTGTAATGAACAAGACTGCCTTATTGCAGATCATTAATGCACATAGTGCAGCAGTATGATCGATAACAACACCGCGCTTGTTAGCATAGAGCGCTGCAGGTTGTAACGGCTAGAGAAACGCAAAAAAGGGGTGCTGAGCGTCCGCTATAGGGTCGATTGCTGCCCATAATTTACAGCTGCTACATGTCCTGTGAGCGCCTCCAGCTGACGTTAAATGCACTGGTATTCAGGTACCTGGCGAAGACTTGCTGACTTAGCTGTTTTCGCTGGTCTGCTTAATCTGGTCAGGTTTTATTCCGGCAGGTACGTCCGCGATACAGGATGCGTCGAATTCACACATAGCTGTTTTGTATATGGCACCGATTTACAGCAGTGCTGCAGCGGTGCTGTGAATCGACGCAAAAGCATCACTTTTGGATGTATAAGTCATTACAGATATCCACCAATTCTTGGTTACTCAAAGCACTGTTACCTGAGCGTGGCTCACCAATCCACCGCTACGCAACCCTCCAAACAACGCCGTCTCGGCTGCTGAAGATTGCGGGTACTTCGTCAACCAAACCTCCAGCACAGCCCTCAACTGAATCTCAAAATCCCGCCGATCCACCGCCCGCACCAGCACCTCCTGCAACTGCTCGATCAGCACCGGCGCGCACACCTCCAGCGTCTGTAGCGCATCTTCCCCTGGCTGTTGCAGCAATAGGGCCAGGCTTTCTATCAAGTTCTGGGTCAGGCTATTTAACGTTCTCATACCGGGGGCTCCAAGGCCGTGGTGGGTTCGGGGAAGGTGACGACGTGAGGTTCGATTCCGCGTAAGCGGTCGATGCGGGCGGCGACCTGGATGGCGGCATCGAGTTCGTTGACCCCCTGGCTTTGCATGATGTCGTAGCGTTCTTTCTTTTCTTCCGATTCGGTCATGGCCAGCGCCAGGTACAGGCTGGGCGGTACCGCGCGGAACAGTACTTCCATGCTCTTGGAGAGCAGGACGCCTTCGGTGTATTTGCCGCTTTCTTTGCGCGCCGAGAGCATCAGGGCTTTTTGCGCGGGTGTCAGTTCGCGAAATCGCGAGATTTTTTCAACTTCGTCCGTTGGCATGTTCAGGCAAATCCACCACTCGATCATGTTCAGCATCGGCGCCGCCGCCGGGGGCAGGTCGTCGATGTTTTGCGTGGCCAGCCAGAACCAGGCACCGAGCTTTCGCCACATTTTGGTGATCTTCACCACATAGGGGGAGAGCAGCGGGTTTTTGGTGATGATGTGGCCTTCGTCCGTCAGTTTGACGATGGGCCGGCCTTTGTATTGGTCGCGTTCGGCCAGGTTGTTGATGGTGTTCAGTAGTGAGATATAGGCGATCGACAATTGGGCGTTGTAGCCCTCCAGGGCATAGGTGGCCAGGTCGACGATGGTGATGTCGGCTTCAGGCCAGGGCGTGCCTTCGCGGTTGAAGATGTCGCCATCGCTGCCCATGCAGAATATGTCCATGGCTTCGGCCATTTCCTGCATGCGGTTGCGCCGGGTCTCAGGCGCGTCTGCGTCCTGGGCGGCGATTTTGAGGGCATCACGGATGTCCTGGGTCAGCACCGGTCGGCCTGTGCTGGCGCAGGTTCTGGCTGCGGCGAGGATGCCGTGGCGAATGGCGCTGCGATCAGCGCGGGTCAGGCGTTCTTCTTCCTTGGCTTCACCGCCGGTGATCATCAGGCGTGCGGCGATTTCCAGTTCGCCGAGGATGTCGCGCTGTTCGTCCTGGCTGCTGGTATGGGCGTCGGAGGTCTCCACGTCGTCGGGGCCGACGATTTTGAGATTGTCTGTGCTTTGTTCCAGCCGGATGGCATCGGCAAAGGGCGCCAGGCTGACGCCTGAGCCGGGGCTCAATTTGATTCGGTTGACGGTCAAGCCCAGGCGTTTTGCCAGATCGCCGGTCAAGCCGAAGCTGTTGCCAGCTTCCACGATAAACAGGCGTGGCCGGTACACCGCGATCAGTTGGCTGATCAGATTACACAGGGTCGCCGATTTGCCAGCACCGGTCGGGCCGAATACGAACAGGTGAGCATTCATCTGCCGATCGAGCCGGTTCAGCGGGTCGAAAGTAAGGGGCGCGCCGCCTCGATTGAACAGGGTAATGCCGGGATGGCCTGTACCGGTGGAGCGGCCCCAGACCGGCGCCAGGTTGGCGATATGCTGGGCGAACATCAGTTGGGTGTACCAGTCCAGCGCACGGCGTTGGTTGGGGTCGAAGTTGCCCGGTAGCCAGCGCAGGTAGGTGTTCAGGGGCGCCACTTCATCACGGGGCTCAACCGGCTCCATCCCGGCGCCAAGCAGGGCGGTGCTCAGTTGCAGACTGCGTTCCTGCAGTTGTGCGTGATCGCGGCCGCGCAGGTAAAACGCCACGCTGCCCCGGTACAGTTTGTGTTTGCGGCCGAGCAACTGGCGGGCGGTGTTGACGTCTTCGCGGGTCAGCATCGAGGCCTGGGTATCGCCGACGGCTTTGCGGGTCAGCTTTTCCAGATGACTTTCCAGGGTGTCCTGCGGGGTGATGACCAGGGTTATGCAGAGGAGGGTGTTCTCTGGCATTTTGTCGAACAGGGCATTGAGGGCATCGCCGCCTTTACGGGTTTCGCCGGTGAGGTGGCCGGTCTTGGGCGCTTCGCGCAGTCGATCGAGCATCACCACGCGATGGGGCAGGCCGTCGAAGTACCACAGGCCTTTGTCGGTACTCGACACTGGCTCGCGGTAGCACAGGTTCTGCGAGAAATCGGTGCCGCTGGCCAGGGGTAATTCGCCTTCGCACGGGGCAGGCATCTGCTGGCAGACCAGTTCATAGAAACGGCGGATATCGGCATCTGCTGGCCCAAGGTGGTCGGGCCGAGGGTTGAACCAGTGGATCAGCCAGTGGCGGATGGCGTGGCCATCCATGCGATGGCTTTTGATACCTGCATTGGCCAGGCCTCCAGTCAGTCGATCGCAGATGATTTTCAGATATGGGCCGGGGGCTTGGCCACGTACGTCCAGGTCTGCGCTCTGGATACGGCGATAGACGACCAGTCGCACACGGCGTTGTTGGCCTCGCCAGGGCAACTGGCTGACCGTGGTGTCCTCAAACAGGCCGCCGGGTTTGGAGATGGCCGCCAGATGTTGTTTCATCAGTTGCAGATACAGCTCGGTGAAGGCGGTGCCTTTGGCCCGGGGCTGGATGTAGTCGTGCAGGTGCTGGAGATAATCGCCCCAATTGGTTTCGTCTTGGACGTAGAGCTGGACCACCCAGGGGGATGTTTCCAGTTCGTCGAAGGAGTCCTGCAGCGCGTTTTCCAGCGCGTCGCGGACTTTGCGTAACCAGTCAGGGTCGCGGCCCTCGGTGCCAATGGGTGTCAGCTCGAAGAAGGCCGCGCGGGAAACGCCGTCCTCCAGCAGCATGGCTTGCTCTGCCGGCAAGTAGTCGACCCAGGGCAGCAGGTCGACGAAGGAAGCGTTGACGTCGTACAGGCGGGCGACGTCGGCGGTGGTGGCCGGTTTCTGTTTGGGGTTGCGCCAATCCTCCGGTGAGGGGATGCCTTGCGCGGCCAAGCGTTCGAAGTAGCGATCGGTAGCGGCCTCGAAGGTTTCGGATGTTTGAGCGTCAACAAGGTCGGGCTCTGATCGTTGGCGTGCTTTAAAACGTTGCCAAAGTCCCATCAATAGTCCTCCGTGCGCTCACCGGGCATGGCGTATTGCACGCGCTGATACAGCGGGAACACCGTTGAGTAGCCCGGAATCGGCGCCGGGTCAGAGCCGGCCAAATGCGGGAAAACGTACATCACCAGGTCGGGATTGGGCAGGCGCTTGAACTGGCTGTAGATCTCGTTTTGCGCCGTGCGGGTAAAGGTGGTTTGGTCGACCTGCCCGGGCTCAAGCGGTCGGCGCAGGGCCTGGCGTGCGTCTATCAAGTGACGGTTGCTGGCGCGGGTGCCTTGCTCCCAAACATCCATCATCGTCTGCTTGCCGTGGGGTAGCAGCTCGTCCTTGCTGGTGGAGCAGGCTGAAGTCAGCAGTGCCAGGGTCAAAGCGACACAGTAGTTAGTCCAGCGACGTTGAGACATGACGGCCCCCTGAGCGGTAGTCGACCTTGCGGCCCTTGAGTTCGTAATCGAGGGTCAGCGGCTGGTCCAGATGCACCGCGACTTTGGCCCCGGGCTGCACATACACGGCGGCGAAGGCCTGGCCATAGAGTTTGTTCACCCAACTGGAGATATCGTTGACGCCTGAGCTGATGATCTTGCTCATGGCTTCGCTGCCGGACATGCCGACGGTGCCGACTGTCCCGGTCTGGGTGTTGATAAATGAACTGCTGTTGCCATCGGACTTGATCAGCGAGGCCGCGCCCGCGCCGGCCGCAGTGATCAGCACCTGCGAGCCGATGTACTGCGAGGCGTTGCTTTTGCGCTCGCCGTTGATGCAGGGAATGCCGTGGTCATCGCTGATCCAGCCCAGGCCGCCTTGGATGGTGGACTGGTTGCCGTTATTGCTGTTCGGGTTGTGGGTGGCTTCTTCGGGTGGCGCGGGCAAGGTGCGGACGGTGCCGTCGTTGAACACGAAGGTCAGGCTTTTGATCTGCCCGCGCACGCAAGATAGGGCCCAGTCCCCGGACGCGGTTCCGCTGGCCACCGCCCCGGCGACATCGGGCAGGTCGATACCGTTGGCGGTGAGATTGTCCGGGCCGATCAACACCTTGAACGGGTAGGGGTCATTGACGGTGCCGTCGATGGGTACTCGGCCAATCAACGCGGACATGGCCACCGAGCCCATCAATGTCGAATTTTGCGGCAGGGTGTAGACCTTGCGCACTTGCTTGCGGGCGTCCTGCGGGGCGACTTCATTCGCCACGGCCTGGACCCCGATGCTCAGGGCATGCTGGCCGCGATCCAGGGTTTCGCCAAATGAGGTCGGGAAGTTGAAACCGTTAGCGGTTTGATTGGAGCCTGCGGCAATGGGTTTGCCGTTGATATCGACGGGCGTGGCGTCTTGCGGATTTATCCACACCAGGTCCAGCTCCGGCGCTCCCTTGAAGTGCTGGCCATCCCCGGGCTGAATGCCAAAGCCGATCGGCAAGTCAGACCCGGTGGTGCTGCCTGCGCCCGGTTTGTTGCTCAGGGTGTTGTACTGCTGTTGCATCGTATCCAAGAACGTCTGGCTCTGTTGCTCCGACTCTTGCTTGAGGGTGTCCTTGGCGTTTTGCAGGGTGGTCGCGATATTTTGATCGATGCTCTGCAGGCGCTTTTGCAGCTCGGCATTCTGATGTTTCAGTGCGTCATTATTCTGCAGGGCATTGGTCACCTGGTCTTTGAGCTGGCGACTTTCCGCAACGATGGTACGCAGCGTGTCGCCGGGGGTATCGCCGTCGACTCCGAGTTTTTTCGCTTCGTTTGAATTGAGGGAGAGGGTGCCTGCATCTTGAGCGTCCTGATGAGAGCCACCGCCGCTAAACAGCTTGGCCATAACGATAACCGCGACGATCACGAACGGGATAACCAGAAACTTGATCAACGGATTATTCTTCACGGCGCGCTCCTTTCGGGTCGATCTGCCCGGCAGTCAGGGGCAGTACCGACTCGGGCAGGCCGTGGCCACGGGTTACCAGATAGACAGTCGTGGTGTCGCTGGCATCGCCTTTGGCGCCGAGATAGGGGTGCTGGAAAGTGGCGGTGACAAAATCGCCCATCAACTCACGCGGGTCCAGGGCCACAGGCTGGCTGCTGGTGTTGCGCAATTTGACGGCCGTGACCCATAAGTCCTCCAGTCGCCATGCCCCCAAGGCTATGGCCTCGATAGGTCGGGTGGGCAGCAGGGTGGTGAGATCCATATTGCGTTTGAGATTGACCTGGGCAATGCCTGGCACGGGCTCAACAGTGCGCAGGGGGGCATACAGCATCTGCGCGGCATAGCGTGTCATCACCACAGGCAGCGGTGTTTCACGCTGGGCTGGCGCTGCGGTGTCGCTATTTTGCTCGGTCGAACGGGCGGCGGCTTTAGAGTCTTCAGCCTTGGAGGATGGCTGGCCATAACGGGGCGTTAAGTTGTCACCTGCCACGATCTTCATCGGCTCGGGGGCTTGCTGGTTCGCCTTGCCGGGCGTCGCGATGATATCCACCAGCATGATCTCGCCGGTTCTCATGTTTTGCAGTTGCAGGCGGGTCGGCTCGATGGGCTCCTTGGCCAGCAAATATAGGGTGCCGCCGGTACTTTGCACGCGCAGCTTGTCGGCCAGATGGCGGGGCAGTCCCACCCGCACATTTTGATCAACGAAGACGATACGCTCCTGCCCGACGACCAATGGCAAGGCCAGCGGAATACGCTCCCAGCGCTGAATCTCCACGGCATGAGCGAAATTGCACGCAACCAGCGCAGCGAGCAGCAGAAGGCGCTTCATCCTTTATCTCCCGCCCTGATGGGTTCTGCGGCGACCTCTATACGTTGCGGATTACCGCTATAGCAGTCCCAGGCCAGTCCGAAGGGGTTCTTCTCTGGATCAACGTCGGAGCGAATGATATGCAGGGGGTAACGTGCAAACGCTCGCTTCACCCGCTCGCCGCCGTAATGCTCGTCGGCGGTGATATCCAGGTTTACGGTCCAGTCATTGATGCTGTGTTGCTGAACATGCGGCTCTTGCTGGTTATCGATGCCGCGCCCGGGAATCTCGAACACCCCGCGTTCGCGTTTGCGCAACTCGCCGCTGTTGCGGCGTAGCTCGAAGTCCCGCTGTAGATAGGCTTTGCAGCTCGGCGTCAGGTAGCCGCTCAAGCGGATTATGTTGTCCTCGTAATCGGTTTCACCGTTCGAGGGCCAGCGGTTCATCTGCTGGAAGATATAGAGGCCAAAGGCGTACACCGACTCGGGAGGAACGTCCCACCACGGCCGGGTGCTGCCCGAGCGCAGGTCAGGCGGGACATGAATAGTCAGATCGCGTGGGGCGCTTTGCCAGCCATACGCCATATACAGACCGAGTGCGATCAGCAGGCCTATCACCAGGCGCAGGCTTTTGATATGGGCCAACTGCGCATCCACGCGCTTGCGGTAGGTCATGGCGCCTCCGAGCGACGGCATGTCCATGCGCCCGAACGCGTGATCAGGCGAGCGCTGTTCCAGGTCGGGATATGCCGGGCAATCGCCAACTGCATTTGACGGTACAGCCAGGTGCCCGGGCGCCCGCGTTTCATGCGGCGCAAGATTCGGCTGGCGATAGCCAGTCCCAACACCCCGCCGACCATGGCTCCAGCAATAATCAGTGCCCAGATTTGGGTCAGAGTTGCGGCGGGAATACCAGCCAACAGTCCCGTTACGCTACAGACCAGCAATGTGGTCCACATCTCGTCGGCAGTCAGACCACCCATGATCACGGGCTGGCTGTTCAGCCTGTCCGGAAGAAACATCAGCGTGCCGTCATCAAATAGCTCGGTCATGGCCCGTACTCGTTAAAGGATGGCGGTGGCCTTGGTTACCAGGAAGATGGCAACCCCGAGAATCGCCACACCCACCGCGGCGGTCGCTCCCAGGTCCATCCACTTCTTCTTGCCGAGCTGAATCTCGTGGTAAGTGCCGAAGGCATGCCAGGCGACCCCGCAAAACACCACGGCGCAAATGATCAGCCCGAGTAGGAGAAAGCCGTCATAGGCGTAGTTCTGCATGGTTTGAATCAGGTTCGCGCCCTCGCCACGAGAAGGTGCCTGAGCCGTTGGAAGCCCTGCCGTGGCCAAACCGGGCAACGCGAATGCACCGGTCGCAATACAGCGTGTTTTTGAAAGTCGAAACATGGCGAAACTCCAAAGCGGTCAGCTAAGAACGAAAGCAGTGAGAATCATGCAGAGCAGCAGAATGCGGATCACAGAGGGTGCCGCGACGGACCGATCCAGATTGCCGGTGGCCCAGCCCCGGTAGCAGCTCCAGATCGCCCAGGCCCCCCACAAAAAACTGATCGCCACGGTGAAGCCAACGAACAGCAAATAACTGGCTGAAGGCGGGAACCCTCCAGCCGCCTGAAAGGCAGAGGCTTGAACGCCGCTCATGCTCATGGCTTGCGTCCTTCAGTTGAATAACTGCCCGAAAGCTCGACCGGGTCGCGAGGCTGGGCTCGACTGGGCGTCAGGTAGTTTTTCAGGCCCAGGCGGATCCGCTCGATATCCCGGGTCAGGCGCGGATAGTCGAAGTAGTAGCGTTTGCCGGGTTCATCGCTGAGCTGGGCACTGCGCTGGGCTGTGTCTTCCAGGGCGTTGAGCTGGCGGATCATGATGGCCAGGTTGGATTGCTCGGAAGCAGAGGCGGCTGATGCTTGGGGGATCGGCAAGGTGCATCCAGCCAATGCGACAAGGCACGCAAGGGTAAAGCGGTAAGTGAGTGCTATGAGACGCAGGTACTGGATCACGGCTGGGCTCTGGTGATTCGTGTTGGAACCAGAGTGCAGTAGTTGTTGGGGGGCTTGCTGCAAGAAAAGGATATCTGAGGGTGGGGGGAATTTTTTAACCGCTCAGAGGCTGCTATCGGGTTCGAGTTTCGAGTAAGTAGGCTGAATGATTATCTGTGCTAATCGAGAGGAATGCCTCTCAATAGCAGCAACTAGCTCGGGTGTGGAGATTTACTGAACAGCAGAAATTGATATCAGATAAAAAGGAGTGCGTTCCCTTGCTATTTCCATAGACGGAAAAAGTAGCATTTAGCTACTATGGCGATCTTGCCCCGGATCGATGCTCCTTTGATTGTTTGACCAAGCATACTCACCCTATCAAGTAGGGGGACATATTGGGGGGGTTCCTGCTGATCTGACGCTACTGCGCTTGGCACTTCTTGGGCCGCGCTCCATGGAATGTTCTATGCAATACGAAAAGGATGACCCCAAGGGGTACTACGCAGCACTGGGGCTAACTTCGACCTCCGATGATGAAAATATCAAAGCTGCATACCGTCGGCGCGCGATGCATCTGCACCCCGACCGTAACCCTGAAAAGAATACCACTCAGCAATTTCAATTTTTGAATGAAGCTTACGCAGTACTTTCCGATCCGACTTCTCGGGCCGAATATGATCAGAATGCAACGTCAAAGACGGTCGAATCTCCCAGTGCGCCAGAGCCCATAAAGTGCTCGCGCTGCGGAAAAGTCTCTGCCCAGCCACGGGTAGTGGTGTTTCGTTCAGTAAAAAGCTTTGTACTCGTGACTTTGCGAAAGCCAATCATCGATATTTTCTGCAGTGACTGTGCACAGAAACAATCACTTAAGGCTTCTGCCAGCAGTTGGTTACTTGGGTGGTGGGGCTTCCCATGGGGGCCAATCTATACAGTTCAGGCTTTATTTACGAACATGTTTGGAGGTGTTCACCCGCCGCTGGACAATGCAAAAATGCTCGGCTATCAAGCATATTACTTTTATGCAACAGGGCGTCCGGACTTGGCAAAATCTCTTGCCGAAAGCGCGATGAAATACTGCAAGAAGATCCCGGAAACACTAGCTCGAAAGGGTGCTGAAGAAAATCAGAGGGACAGTCTGCTTAGCAATCTTGAAGCGTTTATCAGAGAGTTAGGAACAAGCAGCAAATCCAGCCAATTAAAGAGTACATGGGGAGCGATCCATGCTCGATTTTTCGTACATTTAGGAGCCATTGTCGCAGTCGTGGGGGTGATCGCCATAGCCATTAGCAACCTTCCTGAATCGCGCTATTCTCCGCCGCGTGGACCTATGCCTTACTCCAATCAACCCTTGGTGTCGGCTAACAACGGGCTTAGTGGCGTAGGGTCACCCATGGTCGCTGACAGCAGCTCGCAGAAAGTTGCTTCTAAAAAGGAACCTTACGTACGCCCGAAAAACGCACCCAATGGCCGGCCATGGCCAGTTACGGCGAGCTACCTGACCGGTGAGCCCCAGACACATACTGCTGGTCATTCAGAAGTAACAATCGACAATAGTCAGAATAATTCTGATATGCACTTAAAGCTCGTTGCCTTAGAGGGCAAAGTTGCTAGGCCAGTAAGGCAAGTTTTTATCCCCGCTCATAGCAAGTTCACGATTAAAAATCTAACGCCTGGTAGTTATGACGTTAGGTATCGTGATTTGAAATATGGCTATCTCTCTCGCTCGGAATCAATGAAGTTAACTGAGACTTCGACCTACAGAGGCACAGAGTACAGCGTGATGACGCTGACTTTGTACAAAGTCGTGAATGGGAATGCCGCGACGTTTGGTCTTGCAGAGGATGAGTTTTAGTGAAGTTACCTCCTGTGTGCGGAGTTCGGCGCTGCAGAGCGGAAGATTGATCAGGCGCTTGAGCGCAACATGAAAAGATCGACCTTGGCACAACTAATCGAGGCGCTCCGCGCAAGCGGCACAACGTGGCGAGCAGGCAACCAGGAACACCGTCGCGGCGTCGGGCTGGTGTTTTAGGGCGAAATGTGCGGCTGGGAATGGGCTGCGTGATCCGGCGTGCGAGCGCCCCGACGCCGTGGGCAAGGCCGGACTGGCCTTCAATGCGGAAGTCGGTGCCGACTACAACTGTGCGAAAGCGTGGATCGCTGTTAACCCTGATGTGGAATAGGTATTTAATGATGCTCCAGAAATTTTCCGTTTTAGCTGGATTTGTCCTAACAGCATTAAGTTTTTTTGCTGAATCAATTTATGCGCAGGATGTTCACGTTAGGGCATATACCCGCAGCGACGGAACCCAAGTGCAAGCTCATTATCGATCAGCTCCAGATGGGAATTTCGACAATAACTGGAGCACACTTGGTAATGTGAATCCTTACACGGATGAACCGGGTACGTTAACCTCACAACATACGGATACAGCTGAGGCTGCAGCAGACAATTTTGAGGATGATGGTGAATCAGACCCAGACTATGATCTTTGATGATACCGAGCCATCAACGGGCTAAGCCTCGCAGTAGCCTCGAACACTGATAAGCAACGAGGTAAAGCCCAGCAGCCTTGCCGGGCTGAAAATGTAGAAGAGCCGCATTAAGGAAAATCTGATAGACCCACAAGATCGTCAGCGCGGGTTTCGTTGGTAAGCGCTCGGCCAAGTCACCTACCGAACTTCAGCATTAAGGGCAGGGTTTCCATGCGCCAACGAAGCTCTTATCCCAAACCATTCAAAGCCCATGTCGTCCAGGAATGCATGCAACCTGGAGCGACGATTTCCAGCGTAGCCATCCATCACGGCATCAACGCCAACGTGATCCGCAAGTGGCTACCGACTTACCGCGATCAATCGCCTGCAACCTTGCCGGCTTTCGTTCCGGTAAAAACGGTACCAAGGCGAGCATCGGAAGAGATGGTGATCATCTCGCTGCCTCTGGGCGATAAATCCATCACAGCTAAATGGCCAGTTGCGGACCCAGATGGTTGTGCGCGCTTTATTAGTGGCTTGGCCCGATGATTCGCGTTGATGCCATCGGGCTCGCCACCAAACCCATGGACATGCGTGCCGGCATAGGCTGGAGATGTCTATGGTGCAGGGGGCAGTCCAGTCATTCTGCTCACAGGTCGGCAGAGATGGGAACACAAGCTGACAATTGCAGGCGTACAGTTAACATCGCGCGGAGGCTTCATGCGGTTCGCCAGGGTTACAGATGGCTCACAGTGTTTGGTAGCATAGATGGCATATTGCCGGCTTTCGGCGCGCTCACCTTGGGATGCTGGATTTCAGCATAGCGATCCGCGTTACAACGTCGATAATCCTAGCCTTGAGCACACGGTTCACTTCCGATTGTCTGTTCATGTAAGCAAGCATCGGGCACGGTACTTTAGCCGCTATTTTAAAATAAGATGTCACCGCATGGCCTTGTTTTTTAACGACTAGGTCAAAGCAGCAGGATTCTGGACCAGGACATGGAGCAGTGAAAATTGAGCGGTAATAAAAAAAAAACGTCTAAACCGGCACCAAAAGATGATCCAGCGACGAGCTTTAAACGAGTGCTTCATACTGCTCGGGATCTCAGATATGGCGTAGGACTAGCGAGAGCATCGGCTGAGCCAAGTCAGATTCCTGGCATTGTGAAGACGCTGGGTAGCCAGCAGATTTACAAAAATCTGTTTGCACCGGTCACTTTTCCTAAGCGCCTTAAAGATTATCCAGCCCGCAGGCGCCTCAAGAGAATTTCAACAACAGGGGAGATCATCTGGGCTGCATCTGTGCTCGGACTGTTCACGGAAGATCTGGCACGATTTGTTCACTTAAAATCCGAGTTTCATCATCACTTCTATAATGGTCGCTATGAGCTGGCGGAAACTGTTCTCGAGAGTATTCAAGTTGCCTTTGGCTATTCTTTATGGCTAATCCACAGTAAGCTAAATCTGCTTCAAAACGCCAAAGGGTTGAAGGCGCAGAAAGATTTCCTGGAGGAATTGCTGTCTGCTGGCAGCCCTAGCCAAATCGTCACATGGGTCTCTTATTATCTAAGCCTACAAGCTGAAGCAACGGTATCATTTACGGATTTTAGCGACGAAGTCAATCATATGATTGGCACCGGTGAACTGAGCGACTTCGTTGTTAGAAAGCTGCTGCCTGTGGAGTCAAACCTAATCGTCGACCCCGCCACACCCATCAGCTGGGACGAGCCACACTGCTTGATAGATAGGTTCGAAACGCTGATTGCCATGAGCGTCCTGCACTATGCGAGAAATGGCAAGTCGGGAACTTCAGACATGCTCAGCGCGTTTACGCAACTGGAGAAAATTGGAGATCTTCGTGTAAGCAGGATTCTGCGAATCGCGCGAGGAGAGCGTGAGCCGGCAAATGCAAGTTTCATATTTTGGGCAGATCTTTACACAGAAGGTAACTATGAAGCGGTAATCGACGGAGAATCTGAGATCCTTGAGCTTGTTGCAAGAGCGTACGCCTGCTCAAGTGTACAGCCCGTCTTATCTAAGACTACCTCAATCAAACAGACCATCATTCAATTGATGTTGAGAAGTTTGACATTTAGCTCAGACCGAGGCCAGTCGGATAAAGCTTTGAAAAAAATGGCGCTCGCATGCTCCGGTCATCACTATGCTGATCAGATTGCGGCCTTTCTGAGGCGGGATCATGCCGCAGTGTTCACTAGCACGCTCTCGGATATTGAAATAATCAATGCATTAACAGGCCCCGATGATAACCCATGGAATACGTCAGTTTTTAATATTTTTATGGACTTCGACTGGGCATATGCTCTCCGGGAGCGCTTTCCGGAGTCCTCTGCGTTGGTGCTACGCAATGTAATAAAGAACGGCAGCGCAGCGCCCCTACTTGCTCACATGGAGCTCCCGGGCTATCGACTCGCAGCTTATGAAGGCCACGCTAGTATGGTCGGCGGCAACTACCCAGATGCTATACATTGCTACAAACGAATGGCGTTATCTCATGTGAAATACGTCAGCGATTCGGCTCGTGTTTTCTTATTTGATGCATATATGGCAATGGATGATTTTCAGTCCGCCATGTATTTAGTAGTTGATCATTGCATGGAGTCACCATCGGCGGCGCGCGCATACCCAGTGGATACGTTGGTCACGACCTGTACTGCTCAAGCAGCCCTCAGAGAGGACATTGGTCTAGCTATATTAATATTTATCGCAATAAAAAACAATATAGGAAAGTTTGAAAGAGATCTTTCAGATACCTACGAGAATGTTCTTGGCGCATTTGGTGTTGCTCGCCCCTCGGATTTAGTCGCTTTGATATCCGAACAGAATTCTGCCTACTTCATCTTCTTCCTAAAGAACGTCTGCGTGCCTCGGTTGATGGACGACACCACGCTCTTTGAATCGCTTGATGAAATTGATAGTGAACGGATCTCGGTCTGCCAGCAACTTCTACAGCTTGATCCGCTGAATGAACAATCTTATCTCAGCGAGATCCGAATTATCACTCGCGATAATAATGTGGCTAAGCTCCTGGAGCAAGTTCAAAGCAGCAAAATATTTGTGGATGAGGATGGAATAAAACAGGTTTTGGAGTCAGGGCTGGTAAGCTCATTTGGGCGCTACAAAGAGCTACTGAATTCGCCCACGCTCGCCTATCAGGCCGAGAAATTATCCAAGTTATTGCTGGAGATGATCAACAGTACCAATAACACCGATATCAAGAGCCTCAAGCTCCCCGCAACGGAACTGGAGGGGTTGTTCAGATCGATGTTGATGGAGTGTGTTTATCAGTTCGCCTTCAACCCCGCCTACGGACTTGATACGCACGTCAGCACCACTATCCGCCATGGATCGTTTGAGGGTCATTTGCGCAGTCCTCTCGCGATCGAGGACCTGCTTTGCATAAAATCCGGTAGTGAGTATTTTCTCTCAAAGAGCTGGAGTGCCATGCTGTGTGATTGGGACGAGCCTGATGCAGGCCGGGTTTTGAAGGCCCTAGGAAAATTTACCAGCGCTTTTGAAGACTTAATCGCAATCTATTTGAAAGAAAAGCTACACATGAAAACGGTAGATTTGCCTCAAGGGCTTTTTGGGTTTGATGCAGCGTCAAGGATGTCGGGCAAAGTCATGGATACGATCACGACTAGCACTGATTTCGATACACTGTGCGATAAGTTAATATCGTATTGCTGGGACCTCACAGAGATCTCGCTAAATAATATCAGGCGGGATTTGAAATACAACCTCACTGCGCAGATGTCGTCCCATTTCGAAACGTTATTACACTCAATCGAGCTGGAGAACGCACACCACCGCGTTGCGCCACTAATCGACTCCATCGTAAGAGCACGCACAGCATTCCAAGTTGCGGTCACAGATGTTGCCGAATGGTTTAAACGTCCAAGTAACCTGGCTCGCGATCCTTTTGACTTAGAGTTGGCGGTTCACGTCGCGATGCAGCAAGTCAAGAATTGTTACGTCAAAACTCCCATTATTCCAACCCTAGACATCAACGTACCCTACAAGATTGACGGCTCCATGCTTGACGGACTGTGCGAGATATTTTTTATTCTATTGCAGAATGTTATTATACATGGGGGCGTCCAGAACGAACCTATTGCGATCACTTTGAAGGCAAAGTCGGAGAAATCTAAACTGATCATTGAGTGTTCGAACAAACTCAGCGACAACGTTTCAATAGAGGATAGACGAGAAATTGCATCCCTGGCCATGAAGTCATATGAGCGTGACTCTGCCCTACGCAGCGCCCGCAAAGAGGGTGGCTCCGGGTTGTCAAAGGTGTGGCGGATTGCCGAATTTGACCTCAGGGCAGGCCATGAACTGACGTTATGCGTTGGGGATGGCGGCATTTTTGAGACCAATCTAGTGCTCACCTCAAGGTAACTGTATGAGAATTTACATCGTCGAAGACAGCCCTATCAAAGCAAACAACCTTGTTACTTTTGTGAGCGACTTGCTTGGCGATACGCAAGACATTCATTTATATGTGAGTTTTCAAAGTGGGCTCAAAGCGATAGAGGCCAACCCGCCTGATACACTCATTCTTGACATGACGTTGCCGACGTTCGATAGGCGGCCAAATGCACGCGAGGGGAGGCTTAGGCCGCTCGGCGGATACGACATCATGAGAAAACTAAAGCTTAAAGGGATCTACACCAAAATTATTGTCGTGACTCAGCTTGAGTCGTTCGGCGACGATGAAGATGAGGTGAGCTTTAAAGAGATCACCGCCCAGTGTCATCGTGAATTCCCAGACGTCTTTTTAGGGAGCGTTTATTATGATCAAAATGGCACAAATTGGCGCCCTCATTTGCAGCAATTATTGGCATTGGTGAATCTAGATGATTAAAATCCTGCTCGTTGACGATGACAGTGAAAAACACCGTGTAATCACTAAGGTGGCTCTTGAGGTTCCCGGGGTAAATGAAGACCATATAGACCACGTTTACGACGTCCTGGCGGCGAAAAAAGCCATCCGTACCAATCGGTATGATTTGGTTATCCTAGACATCAATTTGGCCCGAAACTCTAACACCGGCCCCGAAGTGGGGGCAGGTTTGGATGTTCTCCATTTTATAAAAAACAATAACCATGCGAAGCGACCAGGGTGTCTACTCGGACTAACTGCTTTTGACGACGGTGCTGACGTCGCCGCATCTGAGTTTTCATCACCGTTATGGAAACTAATGCGTTTTTCTTACACTGACATTTCCTGGCATCATCCGTTAAAGGAAGCTTTAATTTACTTGCAGGGCCTTAATAAGCCACCTTTCGCCAATGACGGAAAAAACTATCATTACGACTTGGCGGTCTTCACCGCGATACAGGAGGAGTTGGACTGCCTGCTATCGTTTGGGAATTGGACAAAGGTGACTGTTCCGTATGATCATGCCGATTATTATGAGGCGGTGCTCACCGGACCTGATGGAAGCTTGAGGGCTGTGGCCACTGTTGCTCCAAGAATGGGAATGCCATCGGCTGCAGTTGCTGCGTCTAAATTAATACATACTTTCCGACCCAAATATCTGGCAATTGCTGGCATTTGCGCCGGCGTGAGAGGCAAATCACGCCTCGGGGATATTTTGATTGCGGACCCTTGCTTCGATTGGGGAAGTGGCAAGTGGCAACGTGAACTGGATACGAACACGCTTAGATTCCGCCCGGCGACTTACCAATGGCGTCTGGACGAATCATTACGAGCCGCAGCGAAGTCAGTTGCAGCAGATGACCTGTTTCTTAAGAATCTGCATTACGATTACGCCGGAAATAAACCTAATCACCAGCCTCAAGTATTTATAGAGGCCATGGCAAGCGGTGCGTCCGTTCTTCAGGCAACTTCCTTAATGAGCGACGTTCGTGATCTGCACAAAAATCTCGTTGGAGTCGAGATGGAAAGTTATGCTGTGTTTACTGCTGCACAGCATGCGGCCGAACCGCGTCCGATGTGTATTTCTATAAAATCTGTTTGCGATTTTGGCGATGAAGCCAAATCCGACGATGTGCACCATTATGCTGCCCATACCAGCTGTGCATTTCTGATTCAGCTAGCCAAGCTGGCTTTGGTTGAGCCTTCAGTATAAAGGCGGTGATTATACGTAGAACCTGCGTAGTACGCGTTAGATTGAACCCGATTTTCTCATTGAAGACAGCTTCCACATTGTCCGTCGATCCGCCAGTCCCTCCTCTTTCTTCAGAAGGTTGGTGGGAAAGCTGGCGATAATTCGAAGGCTCCTCTAATGGGCGTATTCTTGATCTTCTTGAAGGCTCATCAGTCTCTGGTTGGCTGTGCAAGGTGTTTGAAGTCAGCCGTTCGTGCTACTACGCCCAGCGCCTTAGGCGCCGAACACCTGATGTCGAACGGCTTCGGTTGCGCAGCTGGGTGAGCGAGCTGTTCTCGTAAAGTCGCAGTGCTGCGGGCAGCCGCAGCATCCTGTCGCTGATGCGTGACGACGGTGAGCAGCTACGTCACCGGGCAGACTTTGTAGTCTGTGGTGGTCGCAGTCTGTCTTCCGCCAATGTCTGTGGAGGCCGCAGTTCGACGCGCATTTTCACGTCCGCGAAAAATGAATGGGTGGTGGGTTGGTGCAATTGAGTCCACTGCATACGTCACTCCTACAAGTATTTCTTGAAGCTTGAGACCGTGATATAGACGGACATGCCTAATAAAACCGCGCTGGGCAGCAGAATCAACAACGGACTAACGCTGACAGGCATAGCCAAATACACCGTCCAAGGCACAATCATCAGCGGAACAATGGCCCCCCGTGCTTTGTGATACAGATAGCTGGACTCCCGCCCCGAACCAAATTTTCGCAGGTCACGCCGCACCAACCCATCGACCAGCCCTGTAAACCCTGCCAGTAAAAACAGCGGGATGGTCATCGTCAAAATGACCATCCGCACGCAGAAGGTGAGCACGGTATACAGCGCGGCCAATCCATAGTCCTGAAGTTTGATCATCACCCGGCCTGTTTCGTAGCGCAGGTCGAAGTTGACGATCTGTTGTGGCGAAGTAGTGCGAGCGTACTGGGTCAGGGCATTGATACTATCCAGCATGCCGGTTTTCACCATCAGCCAGTCATAGACCATTTGGGCCAACCAGGTTGCCGTGCGCCCCGGCTCCTTGATGACGACGCTATGGATCAAGTCCTGGGACAACCAGCTCAACTCGTATTCAAACATCTGTTGCGCATGTCGCCAGCCTGCCTCTGGCCAGAACAGATACAGGCATATCCATTCGACGACGATGGCAGCCAGCAAGGAGCCAAACATCACTCCCAGAAAGTGGAAGGGCGTTGCAATCAGAATGCCGAGAAAGGTTTTTTGACCTTCCTGCTGCTGTTGGGCTTTTTCTGCGATGTCGGCCATCAGGTTTAAACCTCATGGCCTTCATTGGCCATCTGGCGAAAGTCATCCACCAGATCTTCCGGTAATGATTCGCTCAACGCTTGATAGCCGGGGGCCTGCCACCAGTCGCTACTGCCCACAGAGCCTTTGCGCATCCCTTCGGCCAGGGCCTGCAGGTCCTTGGGCATGACTTCGTCCGGCTCACTCGCCGGTAATGGCATACGAATTTTCCACAGATTACCGCCCTCGATCAGCGCAAAGCATTGTCCCTTGGGCAAGCTCACCACATGAGCGGGTTCGATCATCGGCACGCTGACGCTCTGGATCTGGTCGTGAGTGTTGGAGGTGAAGGCGGCGTTGCCATTGATCGCATCATTGGCGCTGCTGGCGGTTGTGCTGGTGAACACCTGGACTTTGGGCAGCTGGTTGGTCAGCAGTTCGGCAGTGGCGGTTTCGCGAACACGTAACATAAAGAGGTTGTTGAAGTTGCCGATCACCTGGCCAGCCTTGGCCCGACTGCCGATTTTTGCTTCGATATCGCTCATGGTCTGGGTGTAGGCGGTGACTTGCATGCCGGCGCCACCGCCCTTGTTGATCATCGGGATAAACTCGTCGCCCATCAGTTCGTTGAATTCATCGGCATGCACATTGATTGCGACCTTGCCGCTGCTGGCGCCGGGCAGGCCGTCATCGATGCCGAATTTGTAGATATGCCCAGCCACCGATACCAGGTCGCTGAACATCGAGTTGCCCACGGCGGCGGCCACTTCGGTATCGGATAGAGCATCCAGCCCCACATACACCACCGCCCGTTTGCGGATGACCTGCATCCAGTCGAAGATCGGCCGCGGGTCTTCAAGGTCCATATAGTCGGGTGACAGCAGTTCTGCGATGCGGCCGGTAGTAAGTTTTTCCAGCAGTGGCAGCAGACTGGCGACGATCTTGTCGAAGTAGGTTTTGTCGTAGCGCACTGCCGAGCGCAGGCCATCCATGACCGGGTCAGAGATGCGTTTTTGGGTCAGGTACATATCCAGGGCGACCACGCGCAGCGGGCGATCTTTCATGGCGAAGCTGAGGTTTTTGCGATCGATCTTGCCCTCGACCTCGACGATGGTTTGCCAGGCCTTGGGGTCGTGCTGCGCGAAGTAGCTTTGTGCGTACTCTATGAACAAGGCATCGATATTGATCACATGCTTGAGGATCTGTTCGTAGTCCGGGCGTCGGCCGAGCGCTACCAGAGCGCGGGCAATGATATTGACGAAGCGCCAGGCGAACTCGCGAAATGCTGCGGAGTTGCCTTCCCCCGATAATTGACCGGCAATGCGCGTGGCCACCTCCGAGATCCGGCCAAAACGACCCACCGCGTTATAGCGGGCCGAATAGTCAGGCCAGCCCAAGTGGAAAACGTAGAACTCATCGAGTCGGCCTGAGCGTTTGCATTCGATGTACATGCGCTTTAGCAGGTCGGCATCGCCCTTGGGGTCAAAGACGATCACGACCTCGCGATCAAGATGCTGAGATCGATGACGCCGGGTTCGGCGTATGTCCTGAGTGATAAACAGCTCAGCCAGACGAGTTTTCCCCACCCTCGTTGTGCCCAGCACCAGAGAGTGGCCAACCCGTTCTCCCAGCGGCAAGCTGACATCGCTTTCGTGCGGTTCTATGCCATGCAAGCGCGGCAATCCACCTACGGGAGGGAGTGGCCGGGCCGGATTCAGCGCGATATTCCAGGCTGTGACTTTGCTGAGCAACTTGAGCGGAAAGGGCGCGAACTCCAGCCGCTCTTCCAGGCGGCGTGCCGCCCTGTAAATCGAAGTTGGCTCAACATACTCGGCATATTTGGGCAGATAGGTGTCCATCAGGCGCTGGGTATGTTTTTGCGTCCAGCGAAAGCCTTTGCCGATAAACAGGCGCTCGTTGCTGACCGGAATATCCTTGCTGGTCATGGTGTAGTGGGGCAGGCGGCGGATATTACGGCGGTAACGTAACACCACCCATGCCTGTCGCAGACGCACAAAGCCAAGGGCTATAAAACCTGTAGCAGCGACTGCCCCGAACAACGGAGTCAGAGCAAATGCCCAGGGCGCGAAAACGCATAGCAAGGCTGCCGCGACACATACCAGGACTGTGTACAGCTCGACGGCGGGTCGCAGTAGCGATTCGATGGTGTAGGTGCTGGCCATGATTTCGGTCAGCGCCTTACTGCTGGAGCGTGGTGGCGGTGATCAATAGAGGGTAGTGGCGAATGCCGAGACGTTGCACCAGATCATCAGCTGGTGCAGGCACTATCTGCAGTGTTCCGGCCCAGCGTTGAACCTCGGCAAAGCGCTCGGCGCTGGCCACATTAATCACGATCCCCACGGCCTGAAGTTGTTGCAGTTGCTCGCGACGCTGTGAGAGCCAGGTTCTGGACAGTTCATCGTCCCCCACCAGAAATAGCGGCTGCAGGCCGGGCGCGTTGATCACTCGACTCTTTTCCTGGCCGGGTGTCAGTTGCGTCGAGCGCACAGGAAATGCCCCGGAGCCACGAACGCCAATGTTCAAGACCGATATCGATTGGGCGGTTGGTTCAGGGTTGAGGTCCTGATAATAAGGCAGGGCAGACACGCCGCCCCTGTCCTCGACCACAATCAGCGAGCTGGCGTGTACTGCCTGCGCCAGGCCCAGGCACGGCAGAAGTAGAAACGGATAACAGAGTCGATTCATGGAGTATTCGCCAGTAGGTTTATGCCGGTGACGCGGCTCAGGTGTTTGGCAAAGGCCAGTCGATAACGAGCAGCGGGCTTGCCACCGGCCGGGCGGTGATAGCGCCCGGCGGCCGTGATCCAGTCGCCGCCTTTGGCCTTGTGCTCGGCCAGGATCTGCGCGGTGACTGACAGGTTTTTATATGGATCCAGCCCCTCGCATGGAGAGTTGTAACGGTGGCCATTGGCGCCGATATTGGTCTGGCCGAGGCCCACGTCGACCCGGTGAGGGCCTGCGGTTTGAATGGCGTGCAGCAATGCGCTGCAGGCATCACTACGGGTCGCAAAGCGATAACCGGCGCCTGCAACATTCAATGTCCAGGGCCAGGGCACGAGCTGGCCGCGCAGTCGGGTACCACTTTCTTGCAGGGCGACCGAGTACAGCACCTCTGAAGGCACGCCTGCCGGTAATGCGATCAGTTGATACGCCGGAGGTGGAGTCTCGGTGCCGTAGGTGAGGGGAGTGCCCAGCAGAAGGCTACCGAACAGCCCTGCCCGAATTACTGACGTTGCCATTGGCCATTGACCTCGCGCACCACAGCCGGAAGCTCGCCGCCGAGACCCAGCCCGAGCCAGCGCCCGGCGTCGTGATTCAGTGTAATGGTGCGGTTCAGGACACCGGTCGGCTCTATCCTGGCCAGGACTGCCCAGCGGCGGATCTTCTCGTCATCGCCCAGGCTGCCGACGAAGTACAGGTCGAAAGGCTGATTTTGCGCCTGGAGGTTTTGGACCCGCGTGATGCAAGCCATGCAGTTGTCCTGCACAAAGATGGCCAAGCGACCGTCGCTTTTAAGCGCTCGTGGGGAACTGGTCATGGGGGAGGCCGGGCTGGCTGACAGCTGGATAATCTTCTCGTCCGGATACAACCGCTTAAAGGCCTGGTCATAGGCCTGTTGGTAGGCCAGTTCCTTCTCGACCCGCTGGCGCTCGGCTTTGACCTGCAGCTCGGCGTAACGACGACGATCCTCTGCCGAGGTTGCTTCAATACCCAGGGCAGTCAGCGGATCCAGCCCGGGAGAGTAGATGCCCCGTGGACCTTTCATTACTGCCTGATAACGACTCCAGTCCTCAAGGGTTAGCCCCCATTCGCTAGCCAGCTCAATCTGGCTGCTGTCACGGTTTGAACTGATTGCTTCAAGGCTTTCCTGAGAATTTGTCGTGCTTGTTGCTGCATTAACACAAGGCGGTGCGGCAGCCACCAGGCCAGCTATAGCTAACCCGAGCACGGCTAAGCGTGACGGTTTGCAGAGGATATTTGAGTCAGCCACGGCGACCTCCTATGGCTCAACAGTTAAGGTTCTCGACAGACCAGCCACTTCGAAGTGGGCCAATCGGCCATCCATTGATTTGAGCTTCCAGGCTGTGCCCGTGACCCCGTCGCCCGGCCTGATCAGGTTGATCTGGCTTAGCTGTGTCGTGCCGGATGGCGCCACGGACAGAAAGCGCTCGCCACCTCGATATTCGATACCGATTACGGTGAACGGAGGAGGTTGGGGCGCAGGAGTGGGTTTCTTGCGAATAACCGTTTTGGTTGGAGAAACAGCCGCCGGTGGCTCTGTTGTTCGTGGCTTGCTCAGTTCCTGCAGACGGATATCGATCATCTCGATATTGGCCTTGAGCACCATCACCTGTTCCTCGGCTGCTGTTACGCGCAGGGAAAGGTCTTGGGTGGTTTCAGACGCTTGCTTGGCATACGTCTGAACGTCATCGATGCGATTGGAAAGCGCCTGTTGGCCCGAGCGGAAGTCGTCGTTGGTAACCAGGTGCTTGCCGTCAACGGCGTCCAGCCGCTCATCAACCTTGGCCAGTCGTGTTAGCAGCGCGTTCAGCGAATCCTTGTCAGCGGTGGATGCCAAGTTATTGCTCACAAGGGAGAGCTGGTGATTCTCGTATGCCAATACACTGGCCAGGGCGATCAGGCAGAGGCTGAAGATCAATGTGGTGCGGGTGGGACGTGGAAGTTTCATGGGCGGCCTCGCGTGAGAACGAGGTCATCCTGTCAATCTGGGTTGTGGGGTGCAGCAGGAAATAGGTTTTTAAAGCCTTGTGAATTAATTGGGTGAGGAGACCCTCAGCACGAACCAATCTAGAGATATCTCCCCGGCATATTGATCAAAGGCTGATGCTGTTCAGGTAGTTGATGTTTTATAACGAATCATAAATATTGACCACGAGCGCGAAACCAGTTGCCGCCAGCGGCTCTAACTGGTGTAGGAACCCCGTCGATGGCTGGCACATCAGCGCAGGGTGAGACCTCCACACCCCCGTTCGGGGGTGTGCTTATGAATTTATTCCAATTACAGATTAATGGCTCATTGACATCATTTCGGGGCGTTAGGGACAATCCAGGTCTATTTAGGTCTGACAGGGATTGCTGAACATGTTCCGAAGGATTCTCGACACGGTTTCCCAAGCGGCCGATAAGGTTGTTGGAAACGTGTCTGATGCTTATGACGCCACAAAAGGGACGGTTTCAAGTGCCGGTGGCTTGGTCGCTGATGCATTCGACGCCACCCGTAATACAGTCTCCGATGCCGCCGGCAAGGTGTCAGATGTAGTCTCGGATGCGTATGAAGCCACTCGGAACACGGTGGTTGATGCCGCCGACAAAGTCGCCGATGTTGCTGTTGATGCCTATGGGGTGACTCGTAATACGGTATCTGATGCAGCTGATAAGGTCGGTGATGTGGCTTGCGACGCTTATGGGGCCACTCGCAGTACCGTTTCGAGTGCTGCCGATGTAGTCGCTGATGTGGTTTCGGATGCCTATAGCTCGACCCGCGACATTGTCAGCAGCGGCTTTGATGGATCGCGCGATTACGTCAGTAACCTCGGTTCGTCAATGAGCACCTTTTGGGCTGCTCGAAAAAACCGTGAAAGCTCAAATGCAGGTAAGTCGGCGTCGAGTGGTGATGAGCGCGAGAAAATTCTCAGCCTTGAGCGTGAGAAACGTTTTGAGTCTGCGTTAGAGAAAGCTGCTGCACGTATCAAGGACAACGACGGCTATTTTCGCATGCTGATTGCCATGCAGGCCGTGGCTCAAGCCTGTGCTGCCTGTGATGGCGAGGTCAGCCCTGACGAGCAGGAGCAAATCGATGAATTGATTCTGGGCATGGGCGCAAAATGGCTGCCTCCTCAAGTACGTACCGCGCTGGATGCATTGATCTCCCAACCGCCAAGCCTTCAGGAAGCATTTGCCATCGCAAGTCAGGTGGGTGCTGATGCCCAGGACCTGTTCCAGGAAATCGTACGTTTTGTCATTTACCTTGATGATCAAGCAAACGATGCGGAGCAGCAGTTTTTGGCCCACTGGGTTCAGTTGCGCGCAAGCGCCTGACGGAGAGATTTATGACGGATCGAATCGGGCGTTTTAAGGCTCGTCGCCAGCTGCAGGAGCAATTGCGCGAGCAGCCGATACTCGTGGCATTGCCGAACGCAGAGCAAGTGACCCAGTTTCATCAGCCGGTCAATCAACTACGGATTGATGGGGCTTTCAGTGCATTGGTTTTTGAAGCCGATGTTCAGGTCAATGAAACCGACATCGATGCTGCGTTGCGCACGTTCAGTGAAACTTTTAGCCAGGAGCGTTTTGACCAGTTGCTCAGAGACAGCCGCCGCGATGTATTGCAGGCAGTTGCTGTGCCTTTCGGCCTTGGGAAGCTGGTTGCGATACACGACAAGATTGGCGGTAACGTCGACACCATTCATAACGCGCGCCAGGACGTGTATGCCACGGCAGCAGCTCGGCAGGAATATGTCGACAGGCCGGAGTACGAATCAAAGAAATATCATGGGGATAAGCGATATATCGCCAAGAATGCCTTGGATACCAAGGCGCAGGCTGAAGGAAATCTTAAAGATACCTACACCGGCAAGACCATGGGAAACAAACATGTTGACCCGCGAAATCTCGATCACACGATTGCAGCCAAAGAGATTCATGATGATGCCGGGCGTATCTTGGCCGGTCGCGACGGTGTGGAGATGGCAAACGATTCCTCGAATCTCAATCCGACCCAGGAGCGCTTTAACAAGTTTAAGGGGCAGCGTCGTGCCGACGACATAGTCGTCCAGCTTGAGAAAGAAAGCCCTGCGCGAAGAGTTCGAATTACGGAACTCGAGTCTAAAGCCGACTTGACGGTGAAGGAACGCAACGAGCTGGATTTGCATCGACAGAAACAGACCATTGCCGACGACCCTAAGCACTTTCTTGCGGCAGACAAGACTGCCCGAGATAAATACGAGGCCAAGCTGCGCGACGATTACTACAACGGTGGGAAATTTCGCGAAGCCGTTGTCGATACCAGTATCAAGGAAGGCGGCAAGATGGCTTTTCAACAAGCATTTGGTTTGATGCTGGTTGAATTCTTTAGCGCTACCTTCGACGAGCTACAGGATTTTTATCGAAAAGGGGCCATGCATGACAGTTGGTGGCCTGAGTTGCGCAGTCGCATGGAACGGGTCGCCACACGGGTCGGCAAGCAGTGGAAGGTAGCTCTGGCTGCTGGAGGAGCGGGCTTTGTCGCCGGGGTACTGTCAAACCTTGTCACGGTCTTTCTCAATACCCTTAAGACCACCGGAAAACGGGCTATTCGCATGTTCCGCGAAGGCTTCATGTCATTGTTCCAAGCACTCAAGATGTTGGCCTTTCCGAGCAAGGGTATGAGCATGCGCGAAGGGGCACATGAAGCGCTGAAAGTGGTCCTTGCCGGTGCTGTAGTCATTGGTGGCGTCGCGCTTGAGGAAATCATCGAGAAGTACATCCTGGCCATTCCAGGCTTGGGTGCATTCGGCTCTATTGTCTCTGCAGTGATCATCGGCGCACTGACAGGATTGGCAAGTACCTTCGTGGTTTATTTGATTGATCGCCTGGATCCGCTGGGGGTTAATCGCAATCGCGAACTGGCGGCCTTGCATCAGCAACTGGATGGCGAGTTGGAAGAAGTTAGAGGCCGTAACGACCAGTGGCTGCTTAATCTTGAGGCGACGCTGGATTGTTGAAGTAAGTCTCCAGTAAGGCCCCTGGAGGGGGCGAGCTGTTTTTTTGCGGGGACAAAACTTAAAGGGCATGCCAACACCTAAGTGTCGTACATGCCCTGTAAGTCGGATCAATAATCCGAAGGCAGCAACATTGTTGTTGAGCTTCGATCCGCTTCCGTGATTATCCAAAGCCGGCTTTCACCTTCGGCGTTGATGTCGTAGCAGGACAACAGCCGCTCTCCGTTCTCAAGCGCCCATTGATTGCTTTCCCATTCCTCTGAACAGATCTCGCCCCAATCTCCGACAGCATGCCGCTTGAGATACGGGATAGGGTTTAGTTCGTCGTTTTCTATCAGGCTCTGTACGGCTCGGGTGATCAGCACGTTGCCCACAGGGAATGCCATTTCAGCTGCGGTATCTGCCTCCCATGGGGTTATTTCGTGCCCTGACTCCTGTTTTGATGCCCCCTCGGCATCGTCTCCAGCAGAAGCTCCAGTGTTTTTCAGAATCATGCTGTCGAGCTTGGCGCGGACTTCGATAACCAGCCGTCCGGCCGAGGTGTAGTGGGTTTGGTGAATATCGGTGATGAGAAAGTCGCCCGAGTAATTGCCAGGCGAGTGTTGATTCAACAGGGCGTCCTTGACTACGAATTCCCCGATGGATGTGGACAGGTGACCGACATTGAAGTGACCTCGACGGCCGAGGACGCTATGGATGGCCAACAGGCCTGCAATAGTAATCATGGTGTGCTCCAGGCAGCGGCCTGCCTGATTGGCAAGGCCGTGACAGATAAGAGAAAGAGCCCGAGTGGCTCAAGTCAGAAGGGGGGTGGTTTCATTCCTGAGGGAAAGGCATAAGTACGAACTTCCGTCTGAGGCCTGCTTTTGCGTCAGTCTGAGTCCGAGCCACCTGTGTTTGGGGTCAGTGCTGTGTCTGCCGCGGGGGTAGCAACCGAATAGGATTTCTTGCTGTTCGGGGTGCTCATTCAGGTGTCGATATACCGTTAGCAGCAGCCTGCACAAGCGCAGAACGGTTATGTCAGCGCCGTCGTGTTCATCCCATTGAACGGCGGACTCCCATGCTTGCGGGGTTAATACCACTGGCAGTTTGAGTAGATGTGGGGCGAGAGCAGGAAGGTGAGTCATGGTGCATCTCCAGATATGGGAAAGCACCTGACCCGACCGGGAGGTGAATTCCCGGTGACGGATGTCGTGAGTGATAGTTCAGCGGTGGAGCGGTTTCAGGATTGAAGTGGCACCCCGGAGGGTGCCTGGATTTCAATCATGCAGACTGATGCAGTGGCGCATCAGAGTTCTGTGGGTCGCAAACCGAGTCTTTCTCGGCGTTGTTTGGTTCAGTAGAGTCTTTCGGTTTGGCTTCATAGACGGTTTCGCCATCCACTTTGATCCAGCTGATAAAAAGCAGGCGCCCCTTGAGGCTGGCTCCAGGTTGCCCTTTTTTATCGCCTTTCTCGTAGGTGAAGGCATCTGCCCAAATGTCGCCGATACGAAAACCAGAAAGTACTTTCTTTCCGGCATCAACAGCTTCCTGGCAGCGCCGAATCAGCTTTTCAGCATCAGTGCCGACAACGTTGCAGTCGATGTAGGAATACTCAACTTCATCAGTTGAACCGTGCAGAGCAGCAATGGCTACAGCCATGAAAGGCTTGCCCTTGCCGCGAGGTTTAACTTCACGGATACGGTTGAGGTAACCGATGCCGGTGGTGTGCAGGTCGAAGAATTTGGCTTCGCTGGTGTGAGAGGTGCTCATGGTGATTCTCCAGTTTCGAACATCAGAAAGCGGAGAGACACTTCGCCCTTGGGGGAAAGTATTCCCCGCGAAGGTGGGTGCCGTTAGAGCATTAGTTTTATCGCCGCGAGCATTACGCCAGTCATTGCGGACAGCATCAGGCCCATACGGATGGTGATTTTGACCTCTAGCTGAGAGATGTCGGTTTTCAATTCAGCGAGAAGATCGGTTCGAAGAACAGCGATATCTGCTTTGGTGGCCAAGCGTGAAAACATGTCGGTCTCCAGGGCATCAATCACTGCATTAGCTTTCTGTTCCGGGACGTTAATCGAGATCAACGCTTGATAGAGAGCCAATTCGGTTTTCATTAGACCTCCAAAAGTGAGCGAGAGGCCTGCCCAGACGGGGAGGCCCGTCATGGGTGGGTAAAATAGTGCTCTGTCGCTTCCTGGCGGTGCAGGAGACAGAGAGTTTGTATGCAGGTTAAAGCATCAGTTTCATTGCGGTGAGCATGATGCCTACTGTGGCTGACAACATCAGACCCATACGCAACGTGAGTTTAACCTCCAGTTGGTGAAGGTCAGCTTTGGTCGCCAAGTGTGAAAGCATGTCGGTCTCCAAGGCTTCAATCACAGCATTAGCTTTCTGTTCAGGCACGTTAATCGAGATCAACGCTTGATAGAGAGCCAGTTCAGTTTTCATCAGACCTCCAAAAATATGCGAGAGGCCTGCCCAGACGGGGAGGCCCGTCATGGGGGGGAGATAAGGTGCTTCCATCGACAGTTGTCGACTGATCGCGCTACCGGAAACTATGGCGATCTTGGGTGTGGATCCATGCGGTACACCGCATCGTAGCCTTAAGGATCCTGACTACGGGGCATGTTGCTGACGACGTCAGCGAGACATGCGGTAAGGATGGAAAGGACGCCGTGCTCTGTCAATATTCATTGTGTTTAAATCTTGAGCGAATATGTCATCATTCCAGTACGCCGATACTATCTGGGCCACGGGTCAATAGTGTTCGACAAAGGGTTTATTAATTAATCAGCCCTTCTCGTGTGAAAGGGATTTACTAGCTCAAATACCACAGTATAAGGCACATAGCCCTTATGTATAGTGTGCCGGTCGTTGGTGCATGAATGTCTTAAACGTATGTCTGATGGTCAAGCGTAAGAAGTCAAGTCGTCAGGATTGGTAGTGTTTCAGGGATTGATTTTCCAGGCTTAGCGGACATGGAGTGCCTTAGTCACTTCTCGCCAGGAAGTGAAACGATTACTCAATTCCTCCTGCAATTTGGAATTGCCGCTCGGGACAGTTGAGCCACTCCCCCCCTGTATCGCTCTACAGCGATCGATCAGAGCGGTACGAGCGGCGCTGAACAATGATGAGGTTTTAAGTTTGGCGCTCACTGGGGGGATGGAGCTGGTATGTCCAGCGTTATCAAAACGTTTTTTGATCGTCATCCTCCGAAGATGGTGCCCTGACGGGATTACGTGGAGAATGCGCGCAGATCTATTGCGATCTAAGGACCTTATCAAAAACGGAGAATGACGAAAAATGGGAGTCCAGCATGAATGAGGTATGGAAAACAGTAGCAGTCGCAACTATCACCGGTCTGCTGACACTTGCAGGAGTCATGACTACGAGCGTTATGGGATGGTGGTCCTCCTCGCAATCATCGGAAATCACTACAAGGCAAGCATGCATAACTCGCTTAGATAATCAGGAGCAAAACTTTCGCGCAAAAGCCGATCTATTTCTATCTTCACTGGGAGGGTTTGTATCGCTAACAGGACATACGGAGCTTACTTTTGATGATTACAATGAAAGACTCGATCAACTAATGAAAACGGGGTATGCCTTTAGTGCATATGCTCCAGCAAACCTTTCGGTTGTAAGTAGAAATATGGTCAATCAGTTGAAGAGTGCAATTAAGGAGAAAGACGACCAAACGTCTCGCCAGTTATTGGAGAGCTACTATGCGACCTATGAAAAATGGAGCACACAGTTCCAGGACGCCTTAACCCAGGTCGAGTCTGATCGCAAAGGATGTTAATCTACAACCTTGGTTGGCTCGAAGGCTACAGGCTCGAAAGCGAGCATTCACGTAAGTTTCATCTGGGTGCCATGTTGATTGTTTGGCAAGGAAAACTGAATCAACACCCAACTCAAGTTGCGACGGGGCGACGGCTGAATAGGGTAAAGTTGGCGTAACCCTGTAATGAAAAGGGAGGCGTCGGTCGACCGCCCCCCTGAAGCGTTGGGTCAATAGAGACACGTTGAGCTGGAACAGCCAGCTCCACGCTCTCGGCTTCAGTCCACTGCATTTTCAGACCAGCATGCCACCTGCAAAACGTGAAGCGCCGTAGATCTCTGGGCTGTGATCATGACGGTTCAGATTTACCTGGCCAATCATCGTGGCTGAGGCCAGCAAACATAAGGCACGCATCCGCGTACAAAGGGAGCCCTGCGTTTCGCCGGCGGGCCACCGGCAGGGACAAGCCGCTACCGACAGGTAGCCTGACGATCCTTCTCAAGATCTTCAGGTTACCTGTCGGCGTGCTTTAAAAAGTATGAGCCGCAACACCAGTGCGGCCCTAAGTCGACGGTGCTTCGAACCTCTAGAAAACCCTATGTGCCTTTGAACTCGCTGTTCACGAGTGGACGGCTGCGTGTCTGGCTTGGAACAGGGAGACACAGGGAGAATTTTCATCCAGATCCGCACGCCCTTCCCGGAGCTCAGCGTGCTTTGGGGACGATGTTTAAAAGCCATCGTCGGGTGCCACTGATGACCGCCAGTAGCCAGCGAGGTGAAACCTGTTCGTGAATTAAGTGTGCCACAAGATAAATTGGCCTGCCAAATTGTAGTTATTGATACAGCACGACAGCACCCTCGGGTACAGCCGCGGGCAGCAGAATCAGCGTTACACCTGTGTCTGGGTTGACCAGGCGCCCCTGGATGTTAAGGCCCGCAGCAACAGATCCCTGGGTCAGGTCAGCCAGTTTGCGCGCCAACCCCGCTGGCGGTTGCGGGTAGTAGGTGTAGCTCAATCCCGCCGCCACTAAGCCCTCAACCCCCGGTAAATGCACAAACCAGCTCGGCAGGGGCAAGGCCGAGTCCACCACGTTGCCGGTCAATGTGGGATTGCTTTGAGCATAGGTGGCCAGTGCCTGGCGATAGACCAACAGGTTGTACGAGATCGCCGACACGTCACCATGCCACGCCAAGGTTTCGGCCCGTTGCGACTGTTCGCTTACGATGCCCAAGGCCATCGCGGTGACCGCTAAAACCAGCCAGTGAAGTGCCATTTCCTAGCCCTCGGCATTTATGACTCACGGTGTGAACTCAGTGAGGTAAATAACCCCCATCCCGCACTGGTAGGGGTAGGACGACACGGTATACGCGCTGCCCGCCGGTACCATAAAGCCGGTGGAGGTCGTCTTGTTGCCTACGTCGTAGGTGTGTACGGAGCCTGATACGGTGATCCAACTGCCATAGAACACCGCTGCGCTCATTTGGTAGCGGTTGCCGCAGGTTCCTCCCACGCCATTGCCGCCATACGCGGTGACAAAAATAGGTGTTGAGGCCGTGTTGGTGCGGGTGACGGAACCTCGATAGGCCCCGGCACCGGCCAGTTTTCCGGGCCCCGCGCGGGCGCCTTTCCACACGCCGGACTGGCACGACAGGATCACGCCAGTTGTGTCACGCCCAAGCAGCCCATTGGGTGAGCAGGCAGTGTTCTCTGTGGCCAGCCCCACCAGTTGGATATATTCGCCCACTTCGGTGCGACCTTCGGCGGTCAATGTGCCTGCGCGAACCTGGCCAGCCGTGTAGACGTTTTTATTGCCATAGGCCCGCACCCAGCTGGCATCTGACATGTACCAGCCACCCCCCCATTTTTCGCTGTACCAACCACTGTCGCCCTCGGTGCGAAACCAGTTGCCGGTGTAGGTTTCTCCGGCAATTTGGGCCGTACCTGCGTGGACCTCACTGGCTCGGATCTGAGCTGCGTTATTCACATCGCTGTTGCCCATGTCCAGGGTGGTGTTCATGCGGTTGAGCTCGGGTTTGCCGGGGATGGCATTGCGGTACAGGTAGTCATTGGCCAGTGCGCCATCTTGCAGAAACAGCGCGCTGGCGGTGTGGCCTACACCTGGGTCTACCCCGAAGTTGCTCAGCGCAATCTGCCAGCCGCCACGGATGCCTTGAATGATGTCGGTCTGGTTGACGGGGATGAAACCGCCGGTGCCGCCCAGGTACTCGGCGATTTCGCGAGTGCCGATTTCGTCGATGCTTTCCCCTCCTGTGGTGATCAGAATTGATTCCAGTTGGTTGGGGAGCGGGCTGCGGGCCAAAACCAGAAATGTCTGTCCATAGGCGTTTCTATCGCTGAAGCCATCGGGCAAATACCGCGTGTTACGCAGCATCTCGACGGTGATCTGCGCCGGTACCGTGGGTGTGGCGATGGCCAGTACCGCACTGAAGTGGTCCTTAAGGTAGCGGGCAGCGGCATCGGCGACGACTTGCTGTTGTTGGGCGGCAATCTGGTAGTTCTGCGAGTCCATACGGCTGGCCAGAAGGCTGACCCCGATGGCACTCATCAGGCTGAAGGCGATGATCACAAACATCATCTCTACGGCCATAAAGCCGCTTTGCGGGCGAGAGCGGGTGCGATGGTTCATCCCCATAAGCTCCGTTGTGACTGATTTCCCACATCCTGATCAATCTGCTGCACTTGGCCGGTGCGGATTTTTTCGCGCATGCCCGGGCCGTCTTCACCACTGAACCGCCGGCTCTTCACCGTGTGGGTGCGCTGCGTGCCGTGGGGCTCCAGGGTTTGGCAAATAACAGCGAGCAATTGGGCACCGCACAGGCCTTTGACTTCGCTGAACCCGTCGCCCGGGTAGAGGCCGACGAAATCGGCCTGCGTAATCCAGCTCATGCCAGATCCTCAATACACCGTCCACGCCACGGAATTGGTGTCCGCGTCGGTGCAGCTGGCCGCAGCTGCGGCCGCTGAGACCTCGCCGGACACCGTGGCTGCACCATTGATCGAAGTGCTGACTTTGGGGCCGCGACTGACCTTCGTGGCCAGCGTCATACAGGCATCGATCGGCAGGCCGTTCTCGGTCACGGTGAAGGTCATGCCGCCGGAGGTGACGCTCACCGTGCCATTCCAGGCGTTGAACAGCATGCCGCCCGACACGCTCATGTTGGGCAGGCCTTTACTGGCAACCAGTTGGTCCACCAAATTGGTTCCAGAGGTGCCGTAGCCGTTGCTGCCCTTGAGCTTTCGGGTGTTGGCCATGAGTTGGGCAATGTTGGATTGCTCATTGCTGATATCGGAACTGCTGAGCAGGGCGCCGCCGTTGTAGAGCGCATAACCGATACCGATCGCCAGACAAATCAGGACAAACAGCATGGTCAAATCAATAAATCCGCGCTGGGCGGGTAGGGTGCGAGCAGGTGCGTGCATGGTGGTTTTCCTTGTGGTGGGTTAGCGCTGCAGGGCGCTGGTAATGTCGCTTTGCAGGCTGTAGGTCCCCACGAGCACGAGAACCATCAATGAGCCGATAGCGACCGAAGAGATAATCAGCAGGCTTTTTGAGTAGCGCTCCATGTGCTTGAGCGAGTTTTCCAGCCAGCGCTGGCTGAAGCGCTGGATGGCTTCAGAAAACCCTTTACGCGTGGCCAATACGCACAAGAACTGCACGGCCTGCGGGTCAGGAAAGCCATGCCCGGCCAGTTGCAGCGCTTCGCCAAAGTTCTTGCCCATGCGCACGCCATAACGGGCGGCCACCAAACGTTCGCGCAGCCAGGGTTTAGCGTTGAACTTGAGAATGTCGAGGGCTTCGACCTGATTGATATTGGCGCGCAGCATCACTGAGATGTTGAGCAGAAAGGTCGAGCCGTGCAGGGTTTTGTAGATCGACCACGGCGGCAAACGCTCCAGCACTACCCGCAACGGCCCGCAGAAGTAGGGCAGGGTCAGGATCGCCAGAATGAGCAAAAGCACTCCGCTGATCAGCGTGACCAGGCCCCATTGATCCACATAGTTGGCGATGCAGTAGAGCAGGGCGGGGGCGCCGGTCCATGACTCGGGATCCGAGCGTCGGGCCAGAGCGGGGACCATTTTTGTCGCGATGACTTGCAGCAAGTAGGCCATCAGGCTCCACAGCAGGGCCGGATACAACGAGGACGACAGCACCAGGGAGAGGATTTTCTGCTGGGCCTCAAGGATGCGCACGCAATCAGAAAACGCCTGCAGCAAATTGCCCGAGCGCTCACCGGCGGCGATGATTGCCACCTCTTGATAGGACATCCAGGCCTGGCAGGCATCAGCCAGTTTTTTGCCGTTTTGAACACTCAAGGCCATGGCTGAACAGGCCAGGGCTATTGGATGGCGCGGGTGCTTCCCGTGGTCGCTGTAGACGTCGCCGACTTCTTTCAGGGCTTCATTGAGCGTCACGCCGTTTTCCAGCAACGCCACCATGCTTTCGTAGAACTGGATTTTCTCTTTTGTTCGAAACTTGCCACGGCACCAAGCGTCAGCCAGTGCGCCAAAGCCGTCCAGCAGACTAGCCAGCATGATCGGCCTCCAGAATGTACTGATCAAAATCCAGCGGGCCGACGATGGTTTCGGCCATGCGCGGATCAATCAGACCGGCGCGTACCTTGCTCAGGGTGTGCTGGGTCTTGGTGATGCCCGCCATCTCCCGTACCCAGTAATTGCGCGCCTCCCCGGCACCTTGTTCGCGGAACATGCGCATAAAGCCGTGAGTGCAGACCAGTACTTCGGCGACCACGGTGCGGGTGGTCACGCCCAGTTCCTGGCAGCGCCGGCAGCCATCACCTTGCAGCCACACGTCTTCGATGGTGGTGAGCCGTTGCAGGCGTTGCACCAGTTCAGGGTCCAGCTCCGGCAGGTGATCTTTGGCGGGTTTGCGACAGTGCATGCAGAGCACGGGCAGCAGCGATTGGTTGATGATCCCGGTCAGCAGTGCGGGATCGGTCACCAGGCTGATGTCCATGCCCATATCGATCAGTCGCTGAATGGAGGCAACTGCGTTGTTGGTGTGCAAGGTCGACAGTACCAGGTGGCCGGTCAGGCCGCCGGTGAAGGCGGCGATGCACGACGGCAAGTCGCGGACCTCGCCGTACATCAAAATATCCGGATCCAGGCGCATGGAGTTGGCGATGGCTTGTACCCAGGTTTCGTCTGCCCCCAAGGGTGACTGATTGGCCAGCAGTGGATATTCAGGTGGGTCCTCGACCGTGAGAATATGCCGGGTGCCAGCCATCTCCCGGGCCAGCAGGTTGAGGCTGACCTGCAGGGTTTTGGACTTGCCGGAGCCAGTGGGGCCGGTGATGAAATTCACTCCATAGGGCAGGCGGCACAGGCGTTTGAGCTGGCCGATCTGCACGGGTAGAAACCCCAGGTCTTCCAGCGCCTGCCTGGACTTGTCGTCCGACAGCAAGCGCAACACCATCAGGGGCCCGTCCACCAGAGGGCGGGTGGAGACCCGCGCGCCGAAGAGGCCGAGCTGGTCGACAAACTGGCGACTGACCCGGGCATCCTGACTGATCTCGGGTTGGTAGTGCTCCTTGGCCACGTCGCACATGCTGTTGTACAACGCCGAGCACAACTCGCGGCCTCTGGAACTGGGGATTTCCCCGGCGGCGGTGAGCAAGCCGTGGATGCGGAAAAAGATCCGGGTGATGTCATGGCCGACCACAAAATGAATATCACTGGCCCTGGCCTGGTGCGCGCGCCCCATCAGGGCGATGACCTCCTGCTGGCGCTGGGTACTGGTGGCTGCAGACAGGGTTTGCGCGTGAACCGTTTGAACCATATACAGGTTGTGAATTTCGCTCATGCTCGAGGCCTTGACCTCAAAGGCGACATTGGCGCGTTCGAGGCGGTCCATCAGCGCCATCACATAGGGATCGGTCAGGTGTTGCTCCGACACAAACAGCACCCCTGTATCTGTCAGAGCGCAGAGCTGGCGCAATTCGTCATTGAGAGCCCAAGGTTCTCCCGCCGCAGTCAGCAGGTGTGAAGGTTCGCACGCCACCGTGCTTTCTTGGGCGTTCATGGTTGAAACACCGGTGCTGGCTGGCCAGGCAGCATCCCGGGCAAGCCCATTGGCTGTGACGGTACTCCAATGCCCGTATCTTTCTGCGTGGGTGCTGTGCTGGCAAAGCCCAGTGGGTAGCGCTTACCGGCCCTGCTCAGCGCCACGCTGTCGAGGCTGATACTGGACACGGAATAACCCCCCGGCAGTTCCGGGCCGCCCACCCGGGCGTCGACCTCATAACCTCCGCTATACAGCAGGGTGGCGCGCAATGCCTGAGGTGGCCCGTATATCAGTTTGATCACGGGCGGCAGTTCGGCGCTGCTGGGCACCACCGTGCCTGACGGTGTCCCGCCTTCGCTTTCCAGCGCCCGGAGTGCCTTGGCCCGTTCGCCCTGGGCTTTGTACAGGTAGGTCTGGCTTTGTACCGCTGACAGTTCCCCCACCGAGATCGCCGATTCTGCGTGGCTCAGACTGGTAACCAATAGCAGTAGCGACAGCAAGTTAGCGTGCATACAAGTCTCCTGTTACAGACCAGATCAATTGGTAGTTCTGCAATTGAGTGGTGATGCTGTTCAGGCGAAAGCCGGTGCCTGGCACATCACGCAGTACCGCCGCAGGCGGCAAGTCGCTGCTGAATGTCAGCTCAAAGTGTTTCCAGTCCGGCAGTACTGGAACCTCAGGTTCAGGTTGTCCGGGCAGCGCCGGGGGCTTGCTCACCTGAACCGGAATTTCCTTGAGGGTGGGTTTCAAGCTTCGCTCGTGCAGCCATGACGTCAGACCAGCCAGGGCATCGCTGGCATCGAGTAATTCCTCATCGCCAGTCAAGGGTAACGAGAGGCTGGTTCTCAATGTGGCGCTGTTGCCTTCATCGAAAAACGCAGGGCTGTCGGTGAAATGCCCATTGGCGGTGCGAATAAATGCTGTTGCTGTGCTGTTGCCTGTGCGCTTGTAGGTGGCCAAGACCAGTTCGCCATTACACATGGCAGTGACGAAAACCCAACCGGCGATGCTCAGCGGCAGGCCGTCGATCGCAGCCTGACAGCCTTCGACCAACGCATCGACCGACGGGCGTGTGGCCCAGGGATGCTCCAGGGCCTGAAGGGATTGCTCGGTAGGTGCTCGGGCATTGAGTTCGGCCAGCTTGGCCAGCCGTACCTGTTCGGCGGCGATGGCGGCCTCCCGTATCTGCCGGCTGCTGTAGGCATCCCATTGTTGCCAGCCGATCAGACCTGCGATCAGCAGAATTCCCACCCCGGCGACCCAAATACGTTCGCCAGGCGATAGACCAAATACGAGCGGACGCAGACGATGTTCGCGGCGCAGATGGCGGGGCTCCAGCAGGGCTTCGATCTCCAGGGGGCGACCACCGCGCTGGAATTCCTCTGGTAAAAAGGTCTCGGCGAAATGAATGGAACGGCCCAGCAGTTGCTCCACCTTGCGCTGAATGTCTTCGGCGCTGCCAACACGGTCGCTGCCGGGAATCACTGCGCCTTCAAATACTGCGACCAGCCCGTAGCGATCTTCATTGGGCGCGATGCGCCAGGAGGCAATCCAGGAGTCCCCCAGTTGTCCGGCCAGGACTGCGGCCAGCGAATACATCCCCTTGACTGCCCCAGCACTGCGGGCCGCAAATCCGGCCTGAATGATGGAGTCCGTGCGGCGAACCGCAACGATGTCCATGGCCTGCTCCCGTCCGAATTGGCGGGCTTCGCGCATGTATCCGGTGAGGCTGCTTAGCGGATGCCAGAGCAGACCGACGACAAAGGATTGGCCGTGGTAGTGCAGGACCTGCACTTGGGCAGGGGAGGACGGGCTGGCCATGTCAGCTTCTCCACGGGTCGGGTTCGCCGAGCAGAATCGGCGTGATTAGCACCACCAGCACGGTATGGGTTGACGTGCGACTTTGCGCGCCGCCCAACCCCCAGAACCGGGGGTTGCCGACACCGCTGTGCGTGGCGTCTTCAGACTTCTCGTCAAACCCGGAAAGAATCAGGGTCTGCCCGCTGCGCAGCTTGACCTTGGGGCTCAGTACCTTGGTGTCGTAGTCCGCGGTCTGTACGCTGGACTCGTTGCTGGTGAAGGTCTGAAACACCGGTTTGGAGCTCATGTTGATGGAAATCATCACCAGCACTTCGTCGTCCTGGGTGATGCGTGGCAACAGGGTCATATTGAAGCCCGAGGTGATCGTTCCTGCATTCAACGTGGTACTGCTACCCACCGAAGCGGTGTTACTGGTGGTGCTGGACGGGATATAGCCCTTCACATTGCCAATCTGGATGGGAGCCGGTTGCAGGTTGAGGGTGGTTACCGAAGGCGAACGCACGTTCGACACCCGCCCTTGTTCGGCCAGTGCCTTGATGATTGCGGTTGAGCCCGCCCAGGGTGATTTGGCGCCGTCGACAATGCCGATCGAGCCGGAGATGGCGTTGTCACTGATGCCCGACAGCGTATTGCCCAGGGAAAAGCCCCAGTTGTTGGCCAGTGACTTGTACACAGCCGACCAGTCCAGGGCCAATTGGTCCTTGTCTGTCAGCGCCACTTCAAACACCTTCACGTTGAACAGCACCTGGCGAGTAATGGCGCGATTGGTTTTTGCCAGATACGCCGCAACCCGGTCCAGTACCTCGGGCCGGTCGGTTACGGTAAGCGTGCCGGTCGACGCGGCCATAAATAGCCGCCCCGGTGGCGATGGACTCAGCATCGCCTGCACGTTTTGCTCGATATCGCTCAGGATCGACGTGTTGAGTGACACCTGAGTACTTTGATGGCTGCCGGATTCGCCGCTGGCTCCGGAGCCGCTGCCACTGCCACCTGACGTGCCCGAAGTGGTGGTCATGCCTGATTTGACGGTGTTCTCGATCACCTGCTTGTCGCCGAAGGCATACACCTCGAATACCTGTGTATCGAAGTAATACACCCGCACGGCGCGCTCAACGGGCGAGTACTGCCATGCCAGCCCCAGGCGTGAGGTCACCAGATCCAGTAACCCGGAAATACGCCCGCTGAACTTGATTCCGCTCACCGTCCCCGGCGTGCCCATATCGGTCAAATCCATCCCGCGCAGTGGCAGTCCGCCTTCAGAGCTGAAGCCCGGGGGAAACAGCCCCGCGAGACTTTCCGGGTTGGGCGCCATGACTGGAGGTGGTCCTGAAGTGGACTGATTGACCTTGGGCGTACGGGCATTCACCTGCGGATTGATCGCGTCAGGCGCCACACGTACCGACAACCCGCACTCATGGGTGATGAACTGCGCCACGTCACTGATGCTAACCGCCCCGGCCGGCCGATAGGTGCGCTCGCAGTCCAGCGCGGCAGGCAAGCCGCGTTTGGCCATGACCGGCCGGGTCGACACCCAGGGCTTGTCACTGAAAATTACCGTCTCCCGTGGGGGCTCGGGCTGTTGATGACGGGCAAACGCGGCGTAGCGGGAAGCCTCGACTGCATCCTGCTCGGCGCGCTTGGAGGACTCGCTGACCGGCTGCAGTGAACAACTGCTGCTCAGCAAAACCGCCACGCCAAGGCAACTGCTGCAAATGAGTGAGCGCATCATGGCTTCCTCTCCGAGACGTACACCACCCGTTGCACGGCATTGCCGTCGACGGTGAAGCGCCGGGGTGCGTTGTCATACAGCGGGAAGATCTGGGCAATCGCTTCCTGGAAGGTGCCGTTGAAGTTCAGGGGGGCTTCGATCGGGTAGTCCAGGTCCTGCGTCTGCCAGATCAATTGCCAGCCCGCCTGTTTGCACCAGTCCGCGATGGTTTGATGCAGCGTGCTGCCCACTGGCGCAGTCCAGCTTGCCGGGCGTGGTGCTGGCGCAGGTGCGCGCGGTGGACTGGCTGGGGCAGGGCGCGCCACAGCAGGTTTTTGCTCTGGAGAAGGGCCGTCCTTGGCGAGCGTTGCTGGAATTGGGACTGGTGGAGACGTCGAGCTACCGGGATTCACTGGAGTTGCTGGGTTGCTGGTAGGCAATGCCGCCGTTGAGCTTTTGACCACAGCAGAGGCTGGCGCTGGGAGATTGGCCACCGTTGGCCGGGACGGATCTTGTTGCACGACAGAGAGGGTGACGGGTTTTGGTATATCGGGCAGTTGATAGCCGGTTCGCAGCGCATAGCAAACCTGACGGTTCACCTCATCGACCTTCACCTGCCAGGCGGGCCCGGCGAGCACTTGCAGGGTATTGCGCAGGGTCATCGGGCCCAGCTTGTACTGCGCCGCCGGTAGTGGCCGGGTGTAGAGAATGTTGAAGTGACCTGTACTCGGCGCACACAGCGAGTACCCCGAGCGATTCATCACGTATTGCATGGCATCGCGAACGTTGGGGCTCATGTTGGCGGGGATGCTGATGTCGATGATCTGCGCCATCAGATCGCGCTGACCCGAGGTTGGCAGGGTGCTGACCAGGGTGTAGCGGCCATAGCGTACGACGGGCTCTTTTTCTGGCACGGCACCGCTTGGGTAGAGGTCTGGCGCAAGAAAGTCCGGGTTACGACTGCTGTCGAACGCGGGTTTGGTTGGTGGCTCTGACCGAGTCGTACAACTGACGACGAGTGCGAGCAGAGAGAGTGTGGTGAAGTGCCTGATCATGTGCAGAGCGGCCCCCGTGGGTGATGGGGGTATGTTGGCAAGCGGGGTTAGTGGGCGCAGCAGGGAAAAGATTATTCAAGTGCATAACTATTAATTGACTCAAATTACAGGTTGAACCTTGGTAGTCGAGGGTGATGCTAATGGTGGCTAGAGGGGGGGGGGCGGCTGCATTGATTCTTAGCAAATTTTTGTTGGAGAAGCTCCATTTGAACTCAATCGATTCAGCTTTAAAGGCTGAACCTCTGGCCGTTAAGCCTCATTTTATTAGGCAAATTGATGTTTTATCCGTAAGAAATATACAGAGCTAGGCAGCATGAAATCTGGCTAAGCAGGTCTAGAAAAAACGAAGAAGGAAGGCAATTTGCCATCAAATCGCTTTATAATCACCCATTAAACTTTTTTGTAGGGTGTAGAGCATGGATGGAAAACAGCTGGTCATCGACCTTTCCAAAAGCGAGACGGAAAGACTAAAAAAATCAGCGGACATTCTCCAGACTGGGGCATTTGAACGCCTGGCCAATTTGATCAAACTCCAGTTGGACTCTATTCCTGAGGACTCATTCGCGGATATCAAAGATACCGATTTGAGTTACCCGAGAACCCACAATGCAATATTGATCGAGGGAGGGCGTGGCAGCGGTAAAACCACATTTCTTTTAAGCGCGTTGTTGCGTTTGAGAGATGCCCGCGATGAAACTAGCGAAATCGCGCCTCAATTACATGTGCTCCCGATGATCGATCCAACTCTGATTGAGACTAAAGAAAACATTATAATTGTTATCTTGTCGATGATTGAAGCTGCAGTCGCGCCTGTCTCAGGCGACCATACCCAATTGGATAAAGCAAAGCAGGCCTTAGCAGAAGGTCTTGGCTTACTTGATGGGATTGGGGCGAGCTCAGCCTACGGGAGCGATTGGGAGGATGCGAGCTGGGTAATGAGTCGTGGTTTGAATAAAGCAATGAAAGGGCGATTGTTTGAACGGAAGTTTAGTTCCTATATTGAGGAGGCGCTAAAGCTTTTAAAAAAACAGGCTATTGTTCTAGCATTCGATGATGTGGATACAAATTTTGAGCATGGGCACACTATTCTTGAGACGATTCGTAAATATCTTACATCTCCTCGTTTAGTTCTTCTGCTTTCAGGAGATTTGGAGCTCTATGGCCGGCTGTTGCGTCGTGGTATTTACGATACTTTCGGTGATAAAGTTCTTAGTTTGGATCCAGTTGTTATTGGCTATGACAAGCAAAATGTTGCTAATGCAATTTTGGAGTTGGAAGAGCAGTATTTGCTGAAAGTGGTCCCGCCGCAAAATCGTATTTCAATGTTGCCATTAGGAGGTGTTATTCAAAGGCATAAAGGTGATGTGCAGATTGTCTTGGCTTCGAATAACGGCATGCATGAACTTAAGTCTTGGGCGAGTGGGAGTATTCGAAAGCAACTATTAGAAATCTCCAGCTCTCGAATTCATCCGTTCTTTGACTTTGTCGCGATGGAACATTTGCGTTTGGTTATTGGATATTTTCGCGCTATTTCTGATGATGATTTACAGCAAAGCCGTAAAGCTGTCTTGACAGTATTCGAAGCTCGACTTCGAACTATGGGAGTACCTATTGATCTAATTGACAATGGGAACTACGACTACGCGTTGAGAGCCACATTCGATTGGTTTGTTAGCCAGGACGGAGCTCCTGACTTGTTGCGCTTTGGAGTTCCTGCTGATCGCACAAAAGCTATTGTAGTTCACTGTCTTGCCCTCGCGCTTTCTCAGGGACTTGAAGTGCGCCATGGTGGTGTGCTCCAGGCTCTGTTCGCTTTAGCTCTGCCTATCACCATGATGAATCGTCCGGAACTAAGCGATGAGAAAACTCGTAAATTAGTCTTCGACTTTCTCTGGACACAATCATCGCCGTCCTTACCTGAGCTCGCAGCGCGGATTGGCTCGATTGATCGTTCACGCCAAGAGATCGGACGAATGCCCGGAAGCTCTTTTGGATCAGTAGGGTTGGCCGGTCAATTAAAAAAGAATGAGTTGTTATCGCGTATCTATGGTGTGTCAGATGAAGGTGAAGATGAAACTTTAAAAGTCGCAGATCTTGAAGTGAAGCTTAGTGCAGGGCTTATTAATCGAAACTGGATAAGTAAAGTCATTGATTCGGACGGGGGCGATCTTCAAGCGCGAAATGGAGTTGCATGGTTTTCGATCGAAACTTTACAACAAGAGCGCTGCGAAAAATTTGGTGAAATTCTTAACTTGGTTATGTACAAGCGTTATAGCAAAAGGGGTGAGGCATTCCGCTCGATTTCAGCCCTGTCACTATTTGCTGTGATTGGAGATTTGCTTATGGCTGATGAGATTACAGATCTCGCAGCACACACCGTATCTGCATCTGTTCCTGCTTTCGGAGGCGGTGCAGAAGGTAATGAGCCGCTAGTAGAGGAGGAGAATCAAAGTGCAGGTGAGGAAGCTGGAGATGGTCATGAAGTATTAGGCTCGACTGATAAAAATCACAGCTTCACCGATTTTATGACTGAATTGAAAAGTTGGCATACCTTCTCTCGAAGTTTAACTTTGGAAGCTGCTATATCCCCGTCAATGGTAGGGGGCATCGCTTCACGGATTCATGATGATCTAATGAGTTTGGATGAGCAGGTAACAAAGTCATGGAAAAGTGGACAGATATTGCATCGACAGATTACTAATATTCTCCACATTGTGCTGGCGATTACTTCGAATCTTTCAGGTCGTAAGGAAAGCCCTAAAACTTCAGATTTGCCATTGGGTAAAGCTCTCGGGCAAGTAGTGACAGGTGAAGGTGAAGTGATGCATCCTTTTGCGGTTATTCTTTTTTCATGCCCTTTGGTTTGGATATTTCTTAATCCGGAGGAAAAATACGAAGTCAGTGGTAATACAACTGGTGGGTTAATGGATGCGGTATCAAAGGCGTTGTATGCATGGGCTGGAGAAGAAAAAAATAAAGCTGTTTTAATTGACTGTGCAGCGGAGTTTGGGAAATGGTTGGTGCCGCCAAAGATACATGTGAAGGTTGGGCTAAAATCAGTTACTAAGCGCTCTGTAGAAGTGGATGGTTTTTACGACGTGCTTAACGTTGTGCCACGATATGTCGCGAAATAAGCGAGTCGTTGACTATGGCCAGTAATGACGCATGGATTGACTCTCGAGAGTTAGTGGATTATGCGAAGTCTATGTTTATGAACCTAGACTTACTGCGTAAATTGGAAACTTCAGAGAGTAGCGTAAGAAATGCAGGTATGGTGCGCTTTTCCTTAACGCGAATAGCTCATGATGACCTGATAAAGGCTTGTGCTAGCGGGCGGTTCAGTCAGATGCATCGCTTGTACCCACTTTTAACTGATGAGGCCTTGGAAGGCCGTATCGCTCGTACTTCGAAGCGACTCAATCGTGCTCCGTTAAATTCATGTACATTTACAATAAAAGAGCCTCAACCATCTGATGTCAAGCCTTTAGAAGATCTTGGGCATGCACTGCCAAAGCTTCTCAATCATCTGGCTGAGGTTTTTTTGTGTGAGGGGCGTGATGGTTCTATTCGCGTAAAAAAAAACTTGCTAGACCTATGGCAAGATCTTGTACTTGTAGTCCCCCCGCTTTTGATAACGTCAGCTTGGATGGCACAGAACATACTTTCATTAGACGTGAAAAAGTTAGCTTTTTTTGAGCAGAATCAGATTTTGTCTCGAATGAGTTCTTGGCTGTGCGACTCAACTCTTCCTGTTGATGATGATCCTTTTCTTGATCATCTTTGTAGTAGTAAGGGGCTAGATGAAACGCATATGCATCTTAACGGTACAACTGAAGCTGAGAAGGTTTGGTGTGACGCTCTTGAGCGACCGAAAAGTGTGGTCGGTGCGCTCACCGCTAAAATAACAGCGAAAGATAGTGGCTTAAACGTAGCAATTGGAAACGGTGTTGAACGCTTGCTTCGTCAAGAAGACGTAGATCTTACGCCGAATATGCTATTAAAGCGTGTTGAGGATGCCGTTGCCTTAAAGGCCATGCTGTTGCGAAATGCAGCATGTGAGCTTAATCAGACCTCAAATCCTGAAGAGGATGAACTTGCAGTAGTTGCATATCGAAGAGCTCAAAATGCTTGCCTTCCGAATATTCAGGCTAACAAGGTTTCTCGCGTAGTGAGAGAGTCTTGGCAGCTTGTGATGGTTTTGAAAGCGTTCGAAAGTGGTCGAATGAAGCCGGAGTGCGGTTTTTTATTTTGGCATTACTCTTTATTGAGAGCTCAGTTTTGTCGGCTACTGGTTCAGCAAAAAACTCAGAAAGGCTTCGATCAGTTCCAATATATCACCCTAAATGAGCTGCGTGAGACTACGGAAAAAGACTATGCGGAGCGGTTTCGTCAAATAGAACGTGGGGCCCAGAAATGTGTCGATTTCTTGGAAGGACGTTTTGCACCGAAATCTAATCCAGACTCTTCAGCCGTTTTAATTAGTCGCATACTACGTGGTTATTTGGAGTTCCTGGGAGAAAGCGAAGCTGGGCAGGCAGGTGCGATACGAAAGGTCAGCCAATATGGTTCTTTGACCGAGCTGCTAGAATGTGTACGCAAGCTGGAGAAGGGATGGGAGGGACCTGAGTTAGCAGCGGATCAGCCGACTACTCGAGTTTCTCGTTCTGATAGGCGTTTACGTCTTGGACTTGTGCCGCACTTCATCAAGCGAACAGACACAACAGAAAGGGATGGTTTCTTCAATTCTTTGACTCTCCGTTCAATGTGCCGCGACCTCAAGCTGAGGCGAGAGGTAGATCAGAATGCTCGTGCATTAGTCGCGCTGATTCATCGGACTACTGGACTTGAAACGCTTATAAGAGGAGTCGACGCGGCCAGTAATGAGCGCCATGCTGGGCCAGAGGTTTTTGCCCCTGTATTCCGGCGCATGAGGGAGTCAGGCATTAGACGTTTTACATATCATGCTGGCGAGGATTTTGTACATTTGGTCTCTGGTCTTAGAGCTATCACCGAAGCAGTATTTTTCCTTGAGCTAGACGCAGGATGTCGCATCGGGCATGGGACAGCATCTGGGCTGGATCCAAAGATTTGGTGGGCAGCGGTTGGTGGCTATTCAGTAATGGCAACAGAGGATCGATTGGACGACTTGACCTTTGCAAGGGAGATGCTTCTCCGTAAAAGAGTACATATCGACCGTTTACCTTTGATTGAGGCTGAGATACATCGTTTGTCCATGAGGATTTGGAATAACCCAGCTATTACCCCAGAAATATTGGCAGATGCCTGGATGTTGCGTTCGCTTGATCCCCTTGTCCTTGGATTACTGAGAAATGACGTTGACCCAAATCGCCGGACAGAGGTTTTGCGATTCGAGGATGCGCGCAGTCGTTCCCCTAAAGCACACGACCTTTTTTTGCGACGCCATGGACATGAGGCAAGCTCTGATGAGTTAAAACGGGCACGAGAGAGCGTAGTGGTGTCCCGGGAAAATGACGTCCTTAGCCCTAAAATCATGCGTGCTATACAGAGTTCCGTTTTGCAGCTGCTGCATGAGCGTCGCATTGCTATCGAAACACTCCCAAGTAGTAATGTAAGAATCAGTGTCCATAATAGCTATGAGGATCACCACGCTCAGAATTGGCTTGGTTTAGGGAAAAAGTCTACAAATAAAAATGTTAGTGTTGTAATTGGTTCAGATGATCCAGGGATCTTCGCAACTGGACTTCGTACTGAATATGCACATATGCTGAGAATGTTAAAAACACGCTCGGATGTTTTATCAAAGGGCTTGAGTGCTGAAGACTTGCTTGAACGAATGTGTGTTGATGCTAAGCGATTTCGCTTTTGATCGTTTGATGAATTCTGATACTTAATGTCAGAAACTATTGTTCACATTCTCTTAGGTTTATCTAAATCTGGCTACCCGTTCAATGTCGGGTAGCTGGCCTTGTAGCTATTCGATTTGAGGTCAGTACAACCTCAGAAATTATACCTTACATCGCCTTTTTTCTGCCGTCTGGCGAGGGGGCTGATTGCATTTGGGACAGATTTAGGTGCTAGTCGTGGCAACTTAGCGAGTTGAGGGGGGCTTGATCACATTTGGTGATCCGCGTTGCTTTGACAACTCCTCCTCTAGGCGCTTATGCATCCGGGCGACCACGGCACCATAGGTATCTTGGCCCTGGGCAATTTTATCCAGGTCACGCTCCAATTCCCGGGTGAAGTCCAACTCCACAAAGCTGAAGAACCCCTCCAGTTTTGCGATCGTTTCTTCACCCAAGGGCGCAGGCACCAGCTTGCGGCTTTTTTCCTCGATCAGGCCTTTGCTGCTGATGTTCTTCAGAATTGAGGCGAAGGTGCTGGGCCTGCCAATGCCGCGACGCTCCATTTCCTTGATCAGGCTGGCCTTGGTGTACCTGGAAGGGGGCTGGGTTTTCTTTGTCAGCAACTCGCCGCTTTGTACTGAGAGGACTTGTTTCGATGAGAGCGCCGGGACCGGGTTGTTGGCTTCAGCGTCCTGCTCATCGTCGGTGTCATCGCCCTGGAGCAGTTTCAACCAGCCAGGGTAACTAAGTGTCTTGCCGGTTGCAGTGAAACGCAGCGTTTTACCGTCAGGGCCAAGGGCGAGCAGTTTTGCCGTACGCACGTCATAACGGGCAGCTTCGAGCTGACTGGCCAGTGCGCGCGTCCAGATCAGTTTGTACAGCGCCTGCTCCTCTGTGTTCTCGCCGGCAGATTCATTAGGCCAATAGGTCGGAGTGATTGCCGGATGACCTTCCTGCGCGCCTTCGGCGGCCTTGAATACTCGTCGTTTATCGAGGGCCTTCACGCCATGAACGCTGGCCACTGAGCGAATATCCGTCATGGCTTCGTCAGGGATATTGGGGTTGTCCGTGCGGTGGTAGCTGATGACGCCTTGCTCGTAGAGACGCTGGGCAACCTGCATGGTCTTGTCTGGATCCCACTTCAAGGCATTGCTAGCGGCTTGCTGCAGTGAGGATGAGATGAACGGGGCGGGGGGATGACGCTCAGTTTTACGATCTTCGCAGGCTTCGACTACTACGTTGCGGGTACTGGCGACGAGTTGGGCCAGGTTACTGTCCTGAACGTAGGGGAAGTCTTTGTTCGCAAAATCCGGTACGGGTTGCCATTCGGCGTGCCAGGAGAGCCCATGGGTCAAACCCGTGAAATTCAGACGTACTCCGTAATGGGTGATTACCTTGAAGGTATGAATTTCGCGCTCGCGCAAGACCACTAGATAGACGGCAGGAGATTGCACGCGGCCTGCAGAAGTCGGTTTACCCATCAGGCGGCGTAGTTCCTGTGTTACCAGGTATCCAACCAACCGATCCAGAACACGCCGACACTCTTGTGAGGCCACTCTGTTCAGGTCGATTTGTCGTGGGTTGGTCAGTGCCTCCTCGACCCGTTTTAGGGTGATTTCATTGAAGGTGATGCGTTTGTAAACTTTAAGGCCCAACACCTGCTGGATATGCCAGCTGATGCTTTCGCCTTCACGGTCCGGGTCGGTTGCCAGGTATATGTCACTGGCTTTTTTGGCCGCCGCTTTCATTGCCTGCACGGCGCGAGTGCTCTTCTCCAGAACCTCGTATACCGGCGCGAAGTTTTTGCGCACACCGGTGGTAATCATGTCGGCGTCCTGGCCTTTGGCCGGGAGGTCGCGGATATGGCCGCCACTGGCAATCACTTGCCAATCTTCGCCGGGGCGTAGTTTCTTCAGCATGGGCTGGAGTTTTTTCAGCTTGCCGGGGGCTTCGATGATGAGCAGATTCACTGGAAAAGTCCTTCTCGACAATATAGGAAAGGACTTTTACGGCAGGAGGGAGACTCAGCAATGGGAAATGCTTATTCCAATGTCAGTGTTATTTGGCTGATGGCAACATGGCTGCTGAGAATTGAGAACTGAAAAGGAACGACTCTGAGTACAGGGTTTCTCGCGTAGTGGTTAGCGTGCATTTTTTAGGCCGGTGTTGAGTAGGAAGTGATGTACCTGAAATCAGGAAAATTCACTCGATCGTAGATAGAGTCATGGTCTTTTGACAGTAGTTAAATAGGCATCCTCACAACTGAGGGTTATGCCATGTCTAAGGATCTGATGGTTTCATTTCGTGACGAGGTCCTACACAACGGACCTGAGTCCACACTGCCCTGTAATTTGAATGATAAATGGCTGGAGCTGCTGGCTGGGCAGTTGGAAGCGTACTTTGATCGCGAGGTTGAAGATGCATTGTCTCTTCCATTAGCTGCCGTGCTGCATATTTTGTGCACCAAGAGTGGAGGTGAGGCCGTCACGATCTCTCAAGACAAGCTTTTCGATCATCTGTGTGATTACCGTATTGAGCTAGGGCTTGAAGAGATAAGACGAAAAACAGACTTGGGTAATGAGCCAGTCAGTTTGGAGGAAATTTTTACGAACCGAGCTGTCACTTTTCGAGGCGCTGAAGATTAGTCCTCAGGCATCAATGAAGATCCAGGGTCAGTTGCTGCTCTATGGCAAATCCTTTGAGCCAAGATGCCCGCATGGCTGGATGACGATATGGGCAGCTATGCACGCGCTGGCCGTTGCGGGCGGCTTCTCTCCCGGCGCTCTCTACGACAGCATGGGGATTGTTGAGTCGGCGTCTGTCCATAGGTTTCGAAGGTGTTGTGATTTGCATTATGGGTTGAGTCCCGCGAAGAACAGATCCATCAAACGGTAGCATCACGATTGGGCGATTTTCTGATTATTTTTTCGACGGGGACTCAGTGCTGTAATGACTCTGTGACATAAGTGATAAACGTTAAAGGTGTGTGCGATCAGCTAATGAGAAGGGCGACGATGGACCGTTTCCCTTCTCACCAGCAGATGCCCGTGTGGCGGATTTTAGTGTCCGGTCACAAAGACTCATCTGTTTCCGGGTAGTCATCGATGCTCAGTTGCGGTTGAGGCTGGGGCTGCTGAGGCCTGGGCTGCGATGAGCTCTGATTCTGTGAAGGCACCAGGCTTACCATGATTATCCGATGGGGAAGAATGGCCACACGATTAGCCTGCAGCTTGAGCGCTTGATGGGGCTGGCCATCTTGCTCCCAGTGGTCCATGACCGCTCGGCCGGCAACGGTGACGCGCATGCCTTTCTGGAACAGGGAGGCGTAGTGCTCTGCATCTTTGTGCCACCACTCGACCCCGGCCCAGAATCCGCCGCGATCTTCGTACCCACCGGCACCGTCGGGGATTGAGTTGTCGAAGTAGACATTCAAACGCAGCAGGCGCCGCGGCTCTTTGTTGCCGTTGGGGAATTCCTTGAACTCCGGTGTTGAGCCGATATTGCCTTCCCAGCCTTGTAAGGTAGTGCCCATGGTTATGTCCTCAATGTGTTTTTCTGGATGCATAGGGGTTGCGAGTGGCGAAGCTGGAGACATAGCCGAGCAGTTCGCGGGCTTGTTGGGAGGTCTCAGCCAGTTTGCCCGCCATATGGCTTTTGAACGCTTCGCTGGCCAGCCTTTCAATTCCACGGTCATATAGGGAGTTGAACAGCAGCTCAGCGTCATGGGCAGAACGAAGCAGCCCATAGAGGAGATCTTTTGCGATGGAGGTGCCGGCAACGCCCGGCAGGGTGGTCGCGGCGGCGCCTTCGCCGATGATCTGACCTTGCAGGAAGTTGATTGCCTGTTTGAGTTGATCGGGTGTGGCCTGGGCCAGTGATTCCACGGCCAGGTAGTTCTGTAGCACTTGTTCGGAGCTTGGCCGGGGTGGGCGCCCATGCGTGCGGTCGCGCATCAGTTCAAGGGTCAGTAGTGCGAACTTGAGCAGGTGCTTTTGGGCCAGTATTTCCGGTTGCTCGATCAGTACCTGCTCCATTTTGTTGAAGGCGTTGATGTAAGACTCCTTCCATCTGGCCGCTTCTTTTCCCGTGAACCCCATACAGAGAAAGGTGAAACCGTCCCGGGTCACTCGATAGTAAGGCTCAGGTTTGTTGTTCGCTCCGACTCGCGAACACTCCGCAAAATTGCGGAGTGTAAAATCCTGAGAACATTCAAGGCTGCGAATACGCTTTAAAACATCGTCATGCCGCTTTCCAAAGTGAGTGGCCACATCAAGGCTTGTTGTGGTGGCTTTGCCGTCGACAAACTCGACTGAAACTTCATTCGAGTGGGCACAGGCACTGGGTGCTTTGCTGGTCATGCTGGACTCTCCGTTTGTGGTTGTTGCGAGGGATGGGTGAGCTGATGCAGGCGCTGGAGCAATACCGCTTCGGCGAGCTCCATCTTTTCGGCGCACTCGACGGCCTGTTTGTAAATCGAATGGATCAAGCTCATTTGCATGTTCAAGGTGATGCGCTGCAGTTCCATGGCATACAGGTCGTACAGCATCGTTTGCGGTGTCCTTGGGCTAGCCATCATCTCGGCCCAGACCCCTACGCCCATTCGAAAGTCAGGCACCCTCTGCCATCTCAGGAACTGGGTGCCGCACTTGGTTTTCTGCTCATTCAACCGAACGGGCACCAGGGTGAATGGATACTGGCGTGCCTGTTTCAGCACATCCTGGACAAGGGCTCTCAACCCGGACTCCTGGGCCCGGCATACCTCGGCTAATTGGCTTAGCTCCCCCTTACCTTTAAAGGGCTTTAAAAGGCCTTTTAGTGAGGCAGCTTGTTGTAGTCGCTGAAAGGCTTCTTGTTGCAGTGGTTGGAAGCGGCTCTGGTGCAGTGACTCATGAGGGTTAATGGTCTGGCCCATATCGATTAATCCTCGGCTGCGTCTTCGGAGTGTTCATCCGTCTCGGTTTGCTGCTGGCCACGAATAATCGGTGGTGCAAAGGTCGACCGGCGCAAGCCTTGCAGAATGTCCTGGGGCAGTTCTCCGTAGCGTTCGTACAGCTTGCGGGCTGCTTCAGCCTTGGCATTGTTGGCCGCGAAGTCGTCCCGCTCGGCCCCGGAGTACTTGTAGAGCTGGGCCAGGCCAAACAACCTGCGCAGCACGGCTGCGCCTTCATCAATCCAGGCTTCCATATCGCGGCGTCCGACCAGCCCGACGTGCTGGGCCAGGAGGATGCGTCTCACGATTTCGTCATAACCAGTGAGCAGGTAGACGGCCTGAAATCCGATTGGGTTGGAGATGTAGAGGGGCATGCTGATGGGCTGGATGGACAGGTTTTCGCTGATGGAGATAGCGGGCGGCAATGTGGTCATTGCGGTGTCCAGCCGTGCTTCGATGTCTTTCAGACCTTGTTTCGACTCACTGATCTTGTCTTCCAGAAGGATCATCCACCAGTCAGAGTAGGGATCGTCCTGTTGGGCGCCACGAGATATGCGATTGACGACAGAGCAGAACCCCGAGAGGCCAATGATGCCGGGTTTGAGATCGCTCTTTGGGCGTCCCATCCAGATACGGGCGGCGTGGTGGGTGTGCAGGGTGAGCTTCACATCGCTGCGCAAGGAGCCAATATTGAGCCGGTAATTGTCAGCCATAGTTCAGGTTTTCCTTGGAAGAGGATTGATGAACTCATGCTGCAATTGGCGTGAAGCGGATGCAGCAAGAAATAGATTTTCGGATTGAAGAGTATTTATTGGTGCGTCTATTTCGGGGCTTTCAAGGTTTTATGGGTATGTCGGGCTAGAGGTGTTTGCCACACCACCCGGCTGACCACCGCTATCGATTCTGGATCCTGCCCAAGTGATGTGGGCCACATCACCCAGAGCACTGGCAACGCCGATGCCGGAATTCGCAGAAGTGATGTGGGCCACATCACCCAAAGCACTGGCAACGCCGATGTCGGAATTCGTAGAAGTGATGTGGGCCACATCACCCAAAGCACTGGCAACGCCGATGCCGGAATTCGCAGAAGTGATGTGGGCCACATCACCCAGAGCACTGGCAACGCCGATGCCGGAATTCGCAGAAGTGATGTGGGCCACATCACCCAGAGCACA
>Ga0302347_1000555_pt1 | contig 57605 bp, 47 predicted proteins | sample PhyWR1_FD_202178 | JGI IMG/M metagenome (GOLD analysis project Ga0302347, IMG submission 202178) | Leaf surface microbial communities from wheat plants in UC Gill Tract Community Farm, Albany, California, United States - DLSL W.R1 (v2)... | ecosystem: Host-associated > Plants > Phyllosphere >... | reverse complement strand
ACCTGTGTGATTATCCCCTGGGAAGGCTTGGACGAGGTATGACCCGCGTCCAGGCCTCAAATGTGTAAACGATGTCCCCGGTTTCAGATGTAAACGATGTCTACGGTTCTACACCCCGATGGCAGTGGGTCAGTTGCAGATTTATCAGCTGACACACCCTCATCGGGGGCAAGCCCCCTCCCACATTTTTTACCGAGTAAGGCCTGAGAAAGCCGGTCGGCCACTAGGCCGCCGCGCTTTTGATTTTGACCTGCGATCGCCCCCCCAAATCACTGTTGGATTACGGGCATGCCGGCGTGTACGGGACAACCACATGGGTTACACAAAAGTGAGCCGCTGTAAGAGCGGAACCCTACGCGGCCGTTACCGCAGCAACGGATATGTACTCAACACAAAGACAAAAACTCGCACATTCCCTGCCACCAACTAAGCTCACCCTCCAACAAAAAGCCCCCTCTACACCCCCTGGCTGCACGCCACCTTCGTCCTCACCTACGGCGGGAACCGGCCCCCACCAAAACCAGGAATCGTCATGAATACCCGTCCAAAAAAACTGCGCCACCTGATGTTTGTACTGCTGCTGGCCGTGATCGCGTTTCTGTTGCTGATGCCCACCAAGGTGCAACCAGTGAACTGGACGCCCCCCAAGGCGCCGTCGCTGAAGGACGGCGCCTACACCGAAAACCAGCGCCTGAAGGCCGTACAGAAAATCGGCGCCCAGGACATCCCCGGGCCCGAGGCCTTGCTGCTGGATGCCCAGGGTTTTCTGATCAGCGGCCTGCATGACGGGTGCATCATCCGCACCTCGCCCGACAGCCGCAGCCTGGAAGTGCTGGCCAACACCGGCGGGCGCCCGTTGGGCCTGGCGTTGCACCCGGATGGTCGCTTGATCATTGCCGACGGAATCAAGGGTCTGCTCGCGCTGGACGCCAAGCGCCAACTCACCACCCTGAGTACCACGGCCAATGACGTGCCCTTTGGCTTTACCAATGACGTGGCCATAGACGCCACCGGGCGCTATGCGTACTTCAGCGACGCGTCGAGCCGCTGGGGATATGGCCAGGATGGCGAAGCGGTGATCGAACATGGCGGCGATGGCCGGCTGCTGCGCTACGACTTCAGCAACGGCAGCACCGAGGTGTTGCTGGACCAGTTGCAATTCGCCAACGGCGTGGCACTCGGCCCGGACGAAAACTACGTGCTGGTCAATGAAACCGGTGCCTATCGCATCAGCCGTTATTGGCTCAAGGGCGAGCGCGCGGGCAAACATGACCTGTTTATCGACAACCTGCCCGGCCTGCCGGATAACCTCAGCTTCAACGGCCAGGACCGTTTCTGGGTCGCGCTGTACTCGCCGCGCAACCCCTTGCTGGACAGCTTTGCCGGCTACCCGCTGTTGCGCAAAGTGATGGTGCGCGCGCTGATCGTGGTGCCCAAGCCTATCGAGCGCAAAGCCTTTGTGTTGGGGCTGGACACTGAGGGCAAGGTCATCGCCAACTTGCAGGATGGCAGCGCCGGCAATTACTCGCCGATCACCACGGCCAGGGAGTATGGCGGCTGGTTGTATCTGGGCTCGTTGAAGAGTACGAGCATGGCGCGCCTGCCGTTGGCGCTGGCCTTGGAGCAATAACGCAAACAGGGCATACAGGCGCGCGGCCTGTATGCCCTGGGGTCTAACGCATCACCACCTTAGGCCTTGCTGCTGCTCAGCAAGGTCTGGTTGCACAGGTGGCCGAAGCTCACATACGGAACATTGTCACCACCGACGCCGATCCCCGGATACTCCAGCACTTCCATGCGCCACACGCCGTAGTTGAACTGGGTACGCCAGGTGTTGTTGTAGCCCTGGGCGTAGTCGACAAAGGTGGTCTGGAAATCACCCGAGCAAGTGCCCACGTTGATGGTGCCATTGGCCTGGCCGGCACTGTCGGTGGCCGCCGAGTACGCCTGGTAGACGATGTCGCCGTTGTCCGGGTCGATGCGCTGGTCGAGAAACACAATCGGGTGCAGCCCCACCAGCGGCATGCCGGTGCTGTCCGAGATGCCCATGTTCCAGGTCAGGTTGCGATAGGCCTGGGTGGTCATGTAGCCGTAGCCCACATCGGAAGCCGAATACGGGATGCGGATCACGCTCGGCTCGCCTTTCATATCCGAGGTGTTAATACGTGGGTTGGAACCGAACGACAGGTTGTATTTGCCCGCTGCACTCCACGCGGCATTCGGGTTCGGACGCACACGTATCTTGACCACGCCGCCGACGCCCGGGTTCGAGACCGAGTCCGACTTGAGGTTCGGGTCCACCACGACCCACTGACTGCCGTTCAGGCGTTCCAGGATCCAGTTGTTGCGCGCATTGGCCGTCAACGCAAAGCCCACGCTCTGGCCACGCACGGCGGTGAAGTCGAAGTAGTCGACATCATTGATACTGTCGGCGTTGCCGCTGAGGTAGTTGAGCGTGTCCGGCAACTGGAACGCGGTGTCCGGCGTGTCATTGGGCTCGAAGGCATCAATGTTGGTCTCCACCGCCACGCCGAACTGGAAACTCGAGCCCGCCACCGCCGCATTGGCTTCCATGAACCAGTAGTAATCACCGGCCGGCAGCACGCCGCTGAGGCTTTCATCACCGGTGCCGGGGCTGTCGGAAGTGCCCAGGGGAATCGGGTTGCCCTGGCCATCGTCCTGGAACAGGGTCAACGACATGTTGGTGCCTGTGGTCTGGCCGACCAGCAGCGCATTGATGCGCGCCTTGGCCGGCAGATTGAAGTGGTAGCACAGCAAGTCGCCGGTTTGAACGCCGTTGACCGTGTACAACTGGTTCACATCCAGGGTGGTTTCACAGCCCTGCACCAGCGCCGCCTGCACGGCGCTCGCCTGCCGGGCGTCGGCTTTCGTCACCTTGGTCACCGGCGCTGACGCCGTACGGTTTTCCACACCCACATTGGCCTTGGCCTTGGCGCCAACCACAGGTTTTTTCAACTGTTGTTTCAGCGTTGCAGAAGCCTTGGCAGCTGGAACATTGCCAGCCGCTTTCAGGCTTTGTTTGACGGTGGGTTGCGCCGCTTGCGCAGCCAGGTGAGGGTATTGCTCGGCCAGGGCAAAGGCCGACACAAAGCAGCTGGCCGCCATGGCCGCGCCGAGCATAAGGGCTTTTTTCGATTTCATTTTTTATCCATCCATAGTTAAAAAGTGAAGCTCAGGTGACATCCGGTCACCTGGGATGGAATGTAGAATATGACTGGATGGATGTACAGTATTTTTTCGAAAAAAATCAGAACCTATGGAATGGGGATATCGCACCCTCTACGCCAAACGCTCCAGACAACCAATGCGATCAGCCAAACAAACCCAAAGTAATACGGCCACACCACCCAACGTCTGAGCGCCAAGGGAACAGACGCCAGTTCGGCCTCGGTCACGACACCGGCCTTCACGTGACGCTTTGAATCCTGCAGGAAATCAAACATCAACATCATTCGATACTGCCTGTCGATCCACTGGTTTCTGCGCCAAAAACGCTTATTGCTGAGGACCTTTTCGTTTTGACTGAAATAGCTTTCCACCTCTTCGAGTTTTGTATATTCGACAAAAAGCATTAATCCCAAGAGGACGAACGAGCTAGTGACTTGGGCGATGGTGAACGCAAGAAAAAACGTCACGGTTAAGCTCCCTCTGGTTCAAAGATCAAATCACCATTGACCTCAAGGAGTTTTCCACCCAGAAACGCGCCCCCATTACCAAGACCAATGCCTGCCTCATACCCTACGGTACTGCCGCCGATAATCGCGCAGCCGAGTGCACCGTTCCCTCTCATGGAAATACCCAACACGAAGTTGCATGCACGACGAGCAAAGGCTGCACCAAACCTTCCTCCGACAGCCGCCCCCGCCACCCCACTCACCAACCGCCCCGTCTCCACATACTTAGCCTGCTTACACTGTGCCTCCCGCCCCGTCACACACGCCTCCTTGATCTCCAACCCCGTCACCCCCACATCCAGCGCCAACCCCACATAAGTCCCCTTACCCATCACCTTCGACATCTGCGCAATCTCGCGAATCCGCTTGGCATACCCCGCAATCTCGCCCCTGTGCAGATAGCTCTTGGTGGATATGCCCAGCACTTTCTTCAACGACTGATTGCCCTGCAACCCCGTACCAAAGCGGGCCGCGCCTTGCAGTTGCAGGTCCAACTGCCGGAACAACGCCTGGCGCTGCTGGAAAAATGCCTCCCGGTCCAACTTCCCGCTTTTCAAGCGCTGGTGTAACCGTTCAACGTCTTCCAGGGTTTGCGCCACTTCATGCAGATGCCGCGCCCAGGCCGACGTCGCACTGCCGACACCAATCGAGCCATACGTCAGGAAACTTTGCAGCAAGTCATATTTACCGATCAGCGCGGTACCGGCGGCCGCATCCAGCTCCAGGTTGCGCCGAACTTCTTCGGCATGCCGCATCAACCAGGCTTCTTCGAGAGAGCAGCTCACGCTGTTAGTATCCGGAATGATCACCAACTGCCCGGGCGTCACCCAGCCCCAGCGTAGGTGGTAATTCAGCACATCAAAATGATCCGAGTGTTGCCGGCTAAAATCACCACCCATCAGGCGATGTTTCAAACTGTGGTAGTCGGTGGTGCGTTCATTGATATAGCTCTGCGCCATGCTTCACATCCTGGATGCGAGAAAGATGGCGTCGAAATATAAGCAAGCGAATCCGCCCCGGACACAAGCCCAGGGGGGTCGACTTACATTTGGGAAGTTGCCTACTCAGCTAAGAAACAGCGCCTACAGAAACCAGCCTAATAACCGGTCATCTCCAGGTAACCCACCCCACCCTCAAACTTCACCGGTCCTTCCCAATACGGAATACTCAGGTTCATCCAGGCGTTCGGGTTGACGGCTTCAGTGACGATATCCAGCTGCTTGCCGGGAATTTTCAGCGCCCAGCGCGTAGGAATCTTGCGCCCGTCGATGGTCGTGGTGTCCAGCGGCGCCAATTGGATATCGGCGTTATGCAGGGTTTGAGTGCGCCCTTCGTGGTCGATCCAGGTGCCGGTCAGATAGGCCGCGCCGTCGGTTTGGCGTACACGAAACAGCATCAACTGCTCGCCTCGGTCCAGGTGCAGGGAGAACCAGTCCCAGCCGGTCTGGCTGGCGGCCAGGGGTTGGCTGCTCCATTCGCGGTCCAGCCACGCCGGGCCGCTGACCTGGTACACCTTGCCGTCGATGCTCAGGCTGCCACTGGCATTGAAAAACGGCTGGCTGTAGTAGTACGACGCCTGGCCCAGGTCGGATTTACGGCTGTAACCGCCGTCGCCCTGCAACACCAGCGGGCGGCTGGAGGTCAGGTGCAGGTCGTAGGCGAACTGCGCGCCGCTGGCCTTGAGTTGCATGTCCGCCAGGGGGCTGGCGGCACCGGCGCGGCTGGCGAAATTCCAGTCATCGAGCCAGGCAGTGAACGGCGCCGCCTGCACCCCGGCCTGGCCGACGCCGCCACGGGCGTAACGCTCGGCGGCGTAGTGGTGGGTGGCGGAGGTGACGGCGGCGTGGCCGAGCCATACGGTCGAATCCTGCCAGCCCGCTTGCGTCGGCCCGGCCTTGAGGGCATTGCGAAACAGCGTCCATTGCACGCCGAACAGATTGCCCTGGGCATCCTTGAGGTTGGCGGTGACGTACCACCATTCAATCCGGAAACCTGTGTGGGGGCCGTGGTCCTCGGGGAAGCTGAAGACCTTGCCAGGCACCACCTGGGCAAAGTCTGCCGCGTCACTGCCCAGCCCGGCGAAGCTTTCCTCGGGCACGGGGGCTTTGTCGCAGGCACTCACCAGCAACAGCGCGGCCCAGAGCAGCGACTTAATCTTCATGGGCGAACGTCCTCAACAGGTCAGCCGGGCGGCTGCGGTACAACTGCCACAGCGGCCAGGCCGACGCCAGCAGCGTGGCCAACATCGCCAGCCCGAGCAACTGCGCCAGCTGCCACGGAAATATCTGCAAGGGCAGGCGCCAACCAAACGCCTGCACGTTGATCACCGCGTCCAGGCACCAGGCCAACAGCACCCCCAACGGCAGGGCGAGGATCAACGTGAGCAGCGCCAGCAGCCAAGTCTGCCCCAGGTTCAGCAGCATCAGTTGCCGCCGCGTCACACCCAAGGCCCACAGCGGCGCGAGCTGGCCCAGGCGGCTTTGGCTCTGGGTCAACAGGCTGATAAACAGCGCCACACCGGCGACGCCAAGGGTCAGGCTGTTGAGCGCGGCAGTGGCAGCGAAGGTGCGTTCGAACACCTGGCTGGACCAACCCTTGAGCTGCTGCTGGTCGACGATACGGCTGTCTTCCAGCACAAAGGCGCGCTGCACCGCGTGGATCAGCGGTGCCACATCGGGTGGCGCGACCCGCAGGTTGAACCGCGCCGGTGACAGTCCCGGCCAGTGGGCAAGCAGGTGCATGGAATTGACCAGCATATGGCCCTTGGGGTTGCCGTAGTCGGCGTAAATCCCCACCACCTTGGGCGCCCACACACCTTGCGGCGTGGGAATGCTCAGCGTATCGCCGAGGCTGACCGCCAGCCGCCGCGCCAGTTGTTCGCTGAGCATCAGGGTGTCGTCTTGTTGCAACTGGTCCCAGGGTGCGCGCACAGCCTCCAGCAACGGCCAGTGCTGGCGATAGGTGGGGTCGTCGACCACGCCAAACAGATCCGCCGGCCAGCCCTGCACTTGCACGGCCACTTGCCAGGTGGGCAACACAGTCTGCACCAAGGGTTGTTGCGCCAGCCAGGTGCTGAGCTGCTCGGCCTGGGCCGGGGTTTGCGGGTTGAGGTACAGCTCGGCGGTGAGGCGTTGCTCCAGCCAGTTATTGAACGTGTAACGAAAGCCCGAGGTCATGGAGCCGGCGCCGATATTCGCGGCCAGGGCCAACAGCAGCGCCATCAGCGCCAGGCTCAGCGCCGGTAACTGCTGGCGGCAGTCGGCGAGAAACCATTGGCCGAGCACCGAGCGGCTGCGCCCCAGCACCGCCTTGAGCAAGGCATTGAGCAGCACCGGCAAACCGAGGGCGGAGCCGAGCAATAACGCGGCCATCAACACAAACCCGGCGGCCAGGCTGTCGCCTAGCCATAGCGCCAGCAGCGCAATCAACAGCGCGGTGCCCGCCACCCAACCCTGGCGCCGTAGCCAGCGCCCGTGAGCATCATGCCAGGCCTGGGCATTGGCCAGTGCCAGCAACGGCAAGCGTGCCGCGCGCCACAGGCTGCTGGCGCCGGCGAGCACCGCGCCGAGCAGGCTCAGGCCCAAACCCGCCAGCCACCACCAAGGGCTCAGGCTCAATTGCCCCGGCACTTCGGCGCCGTACAGGCCGCGCAGGCTGGCCGCCACATCCGGCAGCAACAGGCTGGCCAGCAGGTAACCGCTGGCCACGCCGAGCACGCCGTCCAGCAGCGACAACACACCCAGTTCGACGCCCAGCCCGAGGATCAGCAGGCGCGCACTCACCCCACAGGCGCGCAAGGTCCGCAACAGCCCACGGCGCTGCTCCAGCGCCAAGCCGATGGCGGCGTGCACGATAAACAGCCCGACCACAAACGAGAGCATGCCCAGCGCGTCGAGGTTCAGGTGAAAGCTCTCGGTAAGGCGCGCGAGGTTGTTGTCCTCGCCCTGCTTGAGTTGCAGCCCGGCGGGTGGCGTCGGGTGGCGGGCGGCGAAGGCGTTGTCCAGCAGCAACCGCGACAAGCGCTCGGGCATCTGCAGCAGCGGCTGGGCAAAACCGATGTCGGTGAGCAACAGGCCGGGGGCCATGTCCGGCTGTGCCTGCAACGGCGGCAATGCCTGCCCGTTAACGGTCACGGGCTGCTCGCCCTCGTGCAGCCCCAAGGCCTGCAAGGTTTGCGGCGCGATCCAGGTGCGTCCCGGCGGGGTAAAAAACGCCAGCATCTGTGCCTGGCTCAAACGCTGCCCAGCCACTGCACCGCTGCCGGGCAACGACAGCGGGTCGATGCCCATCAATTGCAGGCGCACCTCCTCCAACCCCTTGAGCTGCACCCGGCCCTGCACCACCGGCGACACCGGCCACCCGGCGCGGCGCAGCTCGGCAAACAGCGCCTGAGGGAAACTCGCGCCATCCGGCGCACTGAGGCTGGCCTGGGGTTCGCCGCCGATCAGTTGGCTGGCGCGCGCGTAGCTGTCACGGGCCTGGCTGTTGAGGGCCTGCACGCCGGTCAACAAGGCGGTGGCCAGCCACAAGCCGGTAAGCACGCTGAAAAACTGCACGGGATGGCGCCGCCAGTGGCTGAGCAAGGCGCGCAGGGTCCAATAAAACACCCTCACGTGGCCACGACCTGCCCGCGATGCAACACCACCTGGCGGTCCAGCCGCGCGGCGATACGTGGGCTGTGGGTGACCATCAACAGGCTGGTGGGACTGTCGCGCAGCAGGTCCAGCAGCAGTTGCAGCACTTCGTCGCTGGTGGCTTCGTCAAGGTTGCCCGTGGGCTCGTCGGCCAACAGCAAGCCCGGGCGCGAGGCCAGCGCGCGCCCCACCGCGACTCGTTGCTGCTGGCCGCCGGAGAGTTGCTCGGGGTAACGCTTGAGCAAATCCCCCAGCCCCAGGCGCTCCACCAGCTGCGCTTGCCAGTGGGGGTCAAAGCGCCCCGCCAGACGCGCCTGGAAAGCCAGGTTGTCGTCGACGCGCAAGCTGCCGATGAGGTTGAACTGCTGGAACACCAGGCCGATTTCAGTGCGCCGCCAGTGGGCCAGTTGCGCTTCGCCGAGTTGGTCCAGGCGCTGCTCGCCCACCTGGATGCTGCCGCCGTCCACCCGGTCGAGCCCGGCCACCAGGTGCAACAGGGTGCTCTTGCCACTGCCGGATTCGCCCATCAACGCCAGGCTGCTGCGCGCGGCCAGTTGCAGGTCGACACCCGCCAACACCGTCAGCGGCCCTTGGGGCGTGGCATAGCTTTTGAAAACACCTTGCACCTGCAACATGGCAATGCTCGTTTAAAGGGTGGCGATCGAGAATAACGGCTGCCGCTCACAGCCACGCAAATTTTTCACATGGATTTCACCGGTTGCCCACCCGGTGCACTTTAAATTGCCCATCAAGCGTCCCTGGCGAGCAACTTTGCAGTTGCCACAGCGGACAACTTTTAACCGCAACATGTTCAGCGAAAAGACAGCCGCCCTGTGACAGCCTCCTGTTTCACTGCGGCTATTCGCCCGTACGTTGCGCCTAATTAATACAACATTGCCAACAGCGCCCATGGTGAATGAAGTGGTTGACGTTACCCTGACCAAACCACGCTTGCGCCCACGCTTTTTCAAGCGCTGGCCAGCCCTCTGGCTGGGGATTGTGGTGGTTGCCCTGCTGCTCGTCGCCAGCCTGTTCTGGCCCTCCTCGCCACGGGACCTGGGCGTGGGCAATCGCTTGCTGACCTCCGAGGTTCTGCCGCTGTGGCGCGACGGTGACCTGATCGTGCTGGTGCGCCACGAGGAGCGCTGTGACCGCTCGACCAACCCGTGCCTGGGGCCGGTGGAAGGCCTGACCATCAACGGCAGCCAACACGCCGAAAACCTCGGCAGAGCCTTTAGAACCCTGGGCATGGACGGCAGCGACGTGCTCGCCAGCCCGGCCATTCGCACCGCCCAGACCCTGCGTTTCATGTTCGGCAAAAACGAGGTCACCTCGGGCGAGAAAGCCGTGTGCGGCGCGGCCATGGGCGAAGAGTTGCTGAGCCACAAGACCCCGGGACGCAACCTGGTGTTCGTCACCCACAGCGGCTGCATCGCCGACTTCGAGGCTACGCTGGGCTTCCCCCGCGCCTCGTTCCCCGAGTACGGCAGCGCGCTGTTCGTGCAGGTATTGCCCCATGGCAAATTCAAGGCCCTGGGTATCGTCAACAACCCGCAATGGCCCGCTGCGCTCAAGCAACTTTAATAACCTCCCCAATTTATTCAGCAAAAAGACAGCCCTGTTCTGGCATGTTTAGTTGCGCCTTTTAATTAAGGACGTCATGAATACTTTCTGTCATTCAGTGAATGCTGTGATGTGCGCGCTATTACTTCAAAAGTCTGCTGTTAAACGTCAAGGAGCGACGTTGTGATATCCCGCTTAAAACCTTTGCCGGTGTTGTTACTGGCCTTCGTCGCGTTTTACCTGTTGCCGCTCGGGCTGCACGGTTTGTGGACCCCGGACGAAACCCGCTACGCGCAGATCAGCCAGGAAATGCTGCTAAGCGGCGACTGGGTGGCGCCGCACTACCTGGGTATGCGCTATTTCGAAAAACCTGCCGGCGGTTACTGGCTGATCGCCCTTGGCCAGGCGCTGTTCGGCCAGAACCTGTTCGGTGTCCGCATCGCGTCGGCGCTGACCAGCGGCCTCAGCGTGTTGCTGGCCTACCTGATCGCCCGGCGCCTGTGGAACGACCCGCGCAAAAGCTTCGCCTGCGCCCTGCTCTACCTGAGTTTCGGCCTGGTGGCCGGGCAAGCCGGGTATTCCAACCTGGACCCGCAATTTACCTTCTGGGTCAACCTGAGCCTGGTGGCCTTGTGGTTTGCCCTCGACAGCCACACCACCCGCGCGCGTCTGTGGGCATGGGCAATGCTGGGCCTGGCGTGTGGCATGGGCTTCATGACCAAAGGCTTCCTGGCCTGGGCGCTGCCGGTGTTGATCGCTGTGCCCTATATGCTCTGGCAACGGCGCCTGGCCGAGTTGCTGCGCTACGGCCCACTGGCGGTGGGCGTGGCGATGCTGGTGTGCTTGCCCTGGGTGCTGGCGGTGCATGTGCAGGAACCGGACTTCTGGCGCTTCTTTTTCTGGAACGAGCACATTCGCCGCTTCAGCGCCGACGACGCGCAACACGTGCGGCCCTGGTGGTTTTTCCTGCCGATCATGGCGGTGGCCTGCCTGCCGTGGGCCGGGTTGCTGCCCACCACGCTGCACAAGGCCTGGCGCGAAAAACGCCAGCCGGCGATCGCCTTCCTGGGCCTGTGGCTGCTGTTGCCGCTGGTCTTTTTCAGCCTGAGCAACGGCAAGTTGCCGACCTACATCATGCCGTGCCTGCTGCCGTTGGCGCTGCTGATGGGGCATACCCTGATCGACCTGCTGAACAGCGGCCGTGCACGCGCGCTCTGCCTAAATGGCCTGCTCAACTTCGCGATCGGCATGGCGGCCATGATCGGCCTGATCTACCTGCAAATCGCCAGGCCACTGTACGGTAACAGCCACGCCGAAATGTTCAGCCTGTCCCTGGCCTTTATCGTGCTGCTGGGGTGGATCCTCGCCAACCTGCTGCAAGCCTTTCGCCCGCTGACACTGTGGGCAATGCCGGTGCTGGGCATCGGCATACTGGTGATCCTGCTGCCGGCGAGCATGCCGGCGCAGATCGCCGATAACGAAATGCCCGATCAGTTTGTGCTTGAGCATCTGCATGAGTTGCAGCCCACCCACGCGCTGCTGGCCAATGCCCTGGAAAATGCCAGCGCCATGGCCTGGCGCCTCAAGCGCACGGACGTGACGCTGTATGACACCGAGGGCGAATTGCGTTACGGCTTGCAGTATGCCGGTTCAGTGCGGCGCAAAGTCGAGTTGGGCCAAGTCGAGGATTGGCTGCACGAGGCGCGCCGGCACGGCGCGGTCGGCGTGCTGCTGCGGGTCAACAGCACCAGTGAAATGCGCGAGGCCGGGCAACTGCCGCCCGGTGGCACACGTTATTCCAAGGGGCATCTGCAGCTGATTATCTACCCGCAACTGCCGTGAATTCAGCGGGGTGTGGTCTTGGCGGGGTCCAGCAGGTCGACCGGGGTGATGCCGCTGCCCAGCAGTTGCTCCTGCACCGCCCGGCCCTCGGCCCGGTTGCGGATAAACCCGGCACGGGTAAAGCGCTCCAGGAACGGCACCGGCAAAGCCTTGTCAGGCGTGACCGGCGGCTGCTCGGCCACATCGCCAAACAGCGTATAGGCCGCGCTGGGCAAGTGCCGCGTGTTGATATCGCTGGTCAGCCGGCCCTCCTGCAAAACGATGGCGCGGTTGGTCACCCGTTGCAGGTCGGACAGGCGCTGGGAGATATACACAATCGCCACCCCGCGTGCGCGCTGACTGTCGATCAGGCCCAAGAGGCGCTCGGCGTCGGTTTCCGACAGGGCGGCGGTGGGTTCATCCAGAATCAACAGTTTGGGCTGCAACGCAAACGCGCGAGCCAGCACCAGCAGTTGCCGATCGGCCAGGCCCAGGCGCTCGACCGGCTGTTCCAAAGGCAGCTGCAGGCCCAGCCCGGCGGCGATGATGTGCGCGCGTTGCAGCAGGTTTTTGCGGTTGAGCAGGAAGTCGGCGTCGGGCTGGCAGAGCTCATCGAGCAACAGGTTCTCGGCCACGCTCAGGCCCGGCGCAATCGCGTCATCCGGGCGTTGGTGCACCGCCACAATCCCCAACCGGCGCGCCGATAACGGCGAGGTGAAACGCTGGCGCTGCCCATCCACCCACAGTTCACCGGCATCCGGCGCCAGGCTGCCGCTGAGGATCTTCACCAAGGTCGATTTGCCCGCCCCGCTGGCCCCCAGCAATGCCACGCCCTCACCCGGGTAAATATCCAGGTTGACCTGATCCAGTGCGCAATGGGCACCGAAGGTCTTGCTCAGGCCCAGCAGGCGGACCAGGGGCGCGGGGGCAACAGGGTTGCTCATGGCTAATCTCTAAGGCGGACGATGACTCATTACAACGCGCGGGGGCGCTGATTTATTCCGTACAACAATGAGTTAGATCCCGAATTAAAGGCATTACCTCAAGAACAATCCAATAGCTGAATCGCATAGCAAAAAGTTTTTAAGTTATAAGCCGTGCCAGGAGTTTGTTGAATGCTTTCAGCACCGCCTCGGGTTTTTCCAGCATCAACTGGTGACCACAGGCCTCCAGCACCTGGAAGTCGGCATTCGGCAGTTGCCCGGCCAGGGCCTGGCCACCACTGGCGGGGGTCAGGCCGTCGCTGTCACCGGCCAACACACTCACCGGCAGCAGCAGACTGGGGATCTGCGCAGCGGCCGGCCAGTCGGCGTTTTTGGTCAGGGCCTTGAACATCGACAGGCGGTTGCGCTCGGTGAGTTGCTCTTCATAGGCCACCAATGCCGGATCGGCCGACGCGTGCCAGGCGCGCTCGCGAAAGCCCTTGGCCAATACCGGGCGCAGCCACTCCAGAATCCACGCCGGCAAGGCCATCAAGCCGCCACCCGCCGCCGGTCGATGCAACTGGGTACCCAGCAGCAACGCCGCCGCAACAGGCACTGCGGGCCTGGCCAGCAACGCACTGAGGCTCAGGCCGGTGCCGAAGGAATGGGCGACGATCAGGTTACGCGCGCCGCCGTAACGCTGCAGGATCGCCAGGTAGTCCGCCACCAGTTCTGCCCACGCGTAGGCGTGCTCATCGCGTGGCCGCGCGCTGTCGCCATGGCCCAGCAGGTCCCAGGCCACCAGGCTGTAGCCTTGGGCCTTGAGCGCCTGCCATTGCAGGCGCCACTGGTCTTTGTTGCCGCCGGCGCCATGGCAGAAAAACACCACGGTATCCGGCTCGGTGGTGCCCACCTGATGGGCGATGCTCAGGCGGCGGCCGGGGCGGATGTCGAGCAATTGGCCGCGCACCAGCGGCCCGTTCAAATCAGTCATAAAGCGCATAGTCCTCAAGGTTGACGCCACGGGTCGGCACACACTGCAACAGACTGCGAGTGTAAGGATGGCGCGCGTCGGAAAACAGCGCCGCCGTATCGCCCTGCTCCACCACTTGCCCGTGCTGCATCACGGCAATCCGGTCACACAACCGCGCCGCCACACGCAGGTCGTGGGTAATAAATACAATGCTCAATTTCAGCTGGCGTTGCAGCGACTCCAGCAGTTCCAAAATCTGCACCTGGATCAACGCATCCAGGGCCGACACACACTCATCGGCAATCAGCACCTTGGGCTCCACCGCCAGGGCGCGGGCGATGCCGATGCGCTGGCGCTGACCACCGGAGAACTCATGGGGGTAACGCTCGAACGCCGTGGCCGGCAGGCCCACGCGCTCCAGCAATGCCCGCGCGCGCTGCTCGGCGTCGGCCTGGGAGCGGCCCTCCACCAGCGGCCCGGTCATGATGATGCGGCCGACGGTCTGACGTGGATTAAGGGAGGCGAACGGGTCCTGGAAGATCATTTGCACCTGGCTGCGCAACGGCCGCAAACGCCCCTCAGGCAACCCGGCCACGTCCTGGCCCAGCCATTGGATCTGGCCGCTGTCGGCGCGCAACAAGCGCACCAGGCAACGGCCCAGGGTCGACTTGCCCGAGCCCGACTCACCGACAACCCCCAGGGTTTCGCCCTCACGCAGTTGCACAGCCACCGCGTCCAGCGCCTGGGTGGTGCGCCGCCCCCACCAACCGTTGCGGCTGCTGAACACCTTGCCCAGTTGCTCGGCCTTGAGCACCACCGCGCCGTCCACCCGCGCACGCGGCGCCAGCGGTTGTGCCCGCACCGCCGCCAGCAGTTGCCGCGTATAGGCGGCCTGAGGCGCGCGCAGTACCTGTTGCGCGCTGCCCTGCTCGACCACGCGGCCTTGCTCCAGCACCAGCACGCGGTCGGCAATCGCCTCGACCACGGCAAAGTCATGGGTGATAAACAACAGTGCCATGCCCTTGTCCTGCTGGATTTTGCGTAGCAGGTCGAGGATCTGCGCCTGGGTGGTCACGTCCAGCGCCGAGGTGGGCTCGTCGGCAATCAACAGCGCCGGATCGAACGCCAGGGCCATGGCGATCACCACGCGCTGGCGCTGGCCGCCGGAGAGTTCAAACGGATAGGCCAGGCGCAGGCGCTCGGGGTCCGGCAGGCCGACATAACCCAGCAGGTCGAGCACACGCCGGCGCCGCTCGGCACCCGACTGCACACCATGGGCACGCAGGGTTTCATCAATCTGCTCGCCCACCCGCAGCAACGGGTTCAGCGCGCTCATGGGCTCCTGGAAGACCATGCTGATAGCACGCCCGCGCAGTGCGCGCATACCGGCTTCGCTGCGCGCCGCGAGGTCTTCCTGGCGAAACACCAGGCGCCCGCTTTCCAGGGTCAGCGGCACCGGCAACTGGCGCAGCAGGGCCTTGGCCAGCATTGACTTGCCCGAACCGGACTCGCCCACCACACACAGGCATTCGCCGCTGCGCAGCTGCAACGACAGGTCATACAGCGCATGGCTGCGATCGGCCCCGGCCGGCAACGCGATGCGCAGATGCTCGACACTCAATAACGTCATAGCGACCTCCCCGGTTCAAACGCCACGCGCAGGCCTTCGCCCACGCGGTTCACCGCCAGCACGCACAGCACAATCGCCAGCCCCGGCAAGAAGCTCATCCACCAGGCATCGCGCAGCAACCCACGGGACGCGTTGATCATATAACCCCAGCTCATCGCCTCCGGATCGCTGAGGCCGAGGAACGCCAGCGCCGCCTCGGTGAGGATTGCCGTGGCCATCACAAAGGTCATGGTCACCAGCAGTGGCGCCAGCGCATTGGGCAGGATCTGCTCGCGGATGATGCCCCACGGCGACTGGCCCAGCACCCGCGCCGCCTGCACGAATTCGCGCTGGCGCAGGGTGAGGAATTCACTGCGCACCAGCCGCGCCACACCCGGCCAGGCCACCAGCGAAATCGCCAGCACGATGGAGCCCAGCGACGGTTCCAGCACCGCCACCAGAATCACCGCCAGCACCAGCTGCGGGATGATCTGGAAGAACTCGGCGATGCGCATCAGCACACCGTCGAGCCAGCCGCCGAAGTAACCGGCGATGGCCCCCACCAGCAGCCCCACCAGTAAGGTCGACAGGCTGGCCAGCACACCCACCGCCAGCGACACGCGGGCGCCATAGAGCAAACCGCTGCCGAGGTCGCGGCCGAGCAGGTCGCTGCCCAGCCAGTGCGATGCGTCGTGGAACGGCGCGAGCATCGGCTGGGTGTTCATTTCCCATGGCGAGCTGTCGGTCAGCCACGGCGCGGCCGTCGCCAGCGCCGCCAATAGCAGCAAAAACACTGCGCCCGCCAGCGCCGAGGGCTGGCGGATAAAGCGCTTGAACACCACCATCAGCCCTGCCCTCCGGCGCCGATACGCGGGTCGAGAAAACGGCAGATCAGATCGGTCAACACGTTAAAGCCCACCACCAGCATCGAGATCACCAGAAAGCCCCCCATCAACACGCCGTAGTCGCGCTGCGCGAGCGCGTCGTACATCAAGCGGCCAATGCCGGGCCACGAGTACACCACTTCAACCAGCAACGCGCCGCTGGCCAATTGGCCCAGTTGCAGGCCGGCGAAGGTCACCACCGGCAGCAGGGCATTGCGCAGTACATGCACGTACAGCACGCGCCGTGGGTGCAGGCCCTTGGCGTGGGCGGTGCGCACGTATTCCTGGCCAAGGGCATCGAGCACGGCGGCGCGGGTCAGGTGGATATACAAGGCCAAAAACAGCACGCTCAGAGACAGGCACGGCAACAGCAGGTGCTGCAGGCGATCGAGCAGCGAAAAGTCCCGGCCCACCGTCTCCATGCCAAACGCCGGCAGCCAATCCAGGCTCACCGAAAACAGCAGGATCATCAGCATCGCCAGCCAGAAGGTCGGCATCGCGTACAACAGCAAGGCCCCATGGGAAATCACCCCATCGAGCCAATGCCGCTTCTGCCGCGCCTGCGCCGCCAGCACACCAAGGGCCACGCCCAGCACGGAAGACAGCACAAATGCCGAACCCATCAGTGCCAGCGTGGCCGGCAGACGCTCGGCGATCAAAGACCACACCGAGGTCTGGTTGCGGTAGGAATACCCGAGGTCAAGATGGGCGATATGGCCCAGGTAAATCAGCAATTGCTGGAGCAGCGGTTTGTCCAGGCCCATGCTCTGGCGCAGTTGCTCGATAAACTGCACATCGTCCACCCCCGCCTCACCGGCCAGCAGCAGCGCCGGGTCGCCCGGCGCCAGATGGATCAGCAAAAAGCTCAACACCAGCACCGCCACCACCATCAGCAGCGCCTTGAGCAGGCGCGCGCCGAGATACACCACGCCGTTCATGGTGCCGGCGCCTCAAGGTACACGCTCTCGTAGTCCTCATTCAGGCTGGTGGCGGTTTGCAGCAGGTTTTTCACCTGGCTGTGAAACAGCGTCGGGTAGCGCATCTCGAAGATCGGCGCGATGGGCAGGTCGGTGTTCAAGATGTTTTCAAGCTGGCTGTAGAGCTGCGTGCGCGCAGGGCCTTGCGGCGTGTCGGCGAGCTTGGTCCACAGCGCATCGGCCGCGGGGTTGCTATAGCCACTGACGTTGGCGAACGGTGAGGTCTTGAGGATGTAGTCGGAGCGGAACAGGTAAGCGCTGGTGAGGTACGGGTCGCCGACCTGGAAGATAAAGTTGTAGGTCAGGTCGAAGTCCCAGTCGCTGACGCGCTGGAACCAGGTGGCCGCGTCGGACGTCACCACCTGCACCTTGAAGCCCAGGGGTTGCAGGGCCTGCTTGGTGTACTCGGCCAGGCGTTCCCAGGCGCCGCCCTTCTCGCCATTGAGCAGGCGGATACGCACCGCGCCCACGTCCACGCCGGATTCGGCAATCAGTGCCTTGGCCTTTTTCACGTCATAGCTGTACTGCGGCAACTGCGGGTCGTGGTACGGCGTGGTCGAGACGAACTCGCCCTGGGCCACCTTGCCCGAGCCGAAGAAAATATTGTTAACGATGAACGGCCGGTTCAGCGCATACAGGATCGCCTGGCGCACCTTGGGGTTGTTCAGCGGTGGCTTGCGCGTGTTGATCTGCAAAAAGGCCAGGCCGGCGTACAGCTCCCAGCCCTTCTCCGACGACTGCACGTTCGGCAGCGCGGTCAGGCGCTTGAGGTCGGAGTAATCGGCGTCGCCGCTGCGCAGCACCTGCACGTCATTGCGCTCGAACGCGGCGGCTCGCGATGAGGCGTCCGGGATCACGTGGAAGATGATGCTGTCGAGGTGCGGCAGGCCCTTTTTCCAATAGCCGGGGTTCTTGGCCAGCTTGATATAGGCACCGCGTTTCCACTCCACAAACACAAACGGCCCGGTACCGACCGGCTTGAGGTTGTAGGGGTTGTTGCGAAAATCGGTGTTGGCGTAGAGGTGCTTGGGCACCACCGGGCGCAGGCCGCTGCCCAGGGCCGAGAGCAAGGGCGCGAAGGGTTTCTTGAGGTGGAAGACCACTTGCAGCGGACCCTTGGCGGTGATGCTGTCGACGTACTCGGTGATGATGCCGCCGAGGCGCTTGTCGACCTCGGGGTAGAAGGTCTGGAAGCTGAACACCACGTCATCGGCGCTAAAGGCCGGGCCGTCGTGCCAGTGCACGCCGTCCTGCAATTGGAAGGTGTAGGTGAGGCCGTCGGGGGAAATATTCCAGGACTTGGCCAACACCGGCTTGGGGTTGAGGTCGGTGTCGAACGTCAGCAGGCCCTGCAGCACCTTGCCGCTGACATATTGGGTGGACACATGGCTGACCACCCCATGCATCAGCGACGGCGGCTCCGGCTGGGCCACCAGGTTCAGCACCCCGCCTTCCCGGGGTTGGGCCAGCGCCTGGCCGGCGAGCAGCGCGGTGCACAGGCCCACGGACAAGAGGACACGGCGAAAAGAGAATGGGCGCATGGGGCCTCCTCGATGGGATAGAGATGCCGAGGGGTTTTGCAAGCGCTGTGCCATGGGGGTTTGCGCAGGGTTTGCTGGGGGTCGGTGAGCCTCGCGCTGATGAAAAAACCACACTGCTCGACCTGAGTGTGCAAAAAGCAGCAGCAAAGCATTTCAAATGAGGGAGGGGGCTTGCCCCCGATACCGGTGGGTCATCAATGAATGAGCCAACTGACCCGCCGCCATCCGGGGCAAGCCCCCTCCCACAGGCTTTCACCGCTGGCCGATGGCACAAGGTTTGCCCCTGTAACCGTCATCCGCATAAACGAGCCTTTCACCATGTCACTGGATTACCTGGGCAACCCCATCGACACCACCCACCCGATCACCCGCCAGGGCGTGGATGATTTCATCGGTGGCTTCCTCGGCTACCAGCCCCGCGCCGAGGGCATCCTGGCCGCCGCCGATGCCGACCCCGACTCTGCGCTGGCCAATGCTTTTGCCGGGATCCTGCTGATGTTCATCGAGTCCCCCGAGGGCCCTGCATTGGCAGAAAAATACCGCCAGCGCGCAGCCGCCGTGAACACCGGCCACCCCCGCGCCCGGCTGTACCTGGAGGTGTTGCAGGCGTGGATCAACGATGACCTCAACGAGGTCCTGCGCTTGAGCGAAAACCTGCTCGAGCGCTACCCCCGCGACCTGTTCGCCGCCAAGCTCAACCAATACCTGGAATTCAACCGCGGCAACTGGCCGGCGCTGCTGCGCATCGGCCTCAAGGCCACCGCCGGCGCGCCGGATATCGCCCACAGCCACGGCTTGCTGGCCTTCGCCTACGAGCAATGCCACCTGCTCGAAGAAGCCGAAACCAGCGCCCGCGAGGCCCTGCGCCTGCAACCGTCCGAGCCTTGGGCCCAACATGCCCTGGCCCATGTGCTGCTGACCCACGGGCGTATCGAGGAAGGCACCGCGTTCCTGGAAAGTGTGAAACAGCATTGGGACGGGTTGAACTCGTTCATGTACACCCACAACTGGTGGCACCTGGCGCTGTTCTACCTGGCCCGGGGCGAGGATAGACGGGTGCTGGAGATTTACGATCGACACGTGTGGGGCATCCTGCCGGAGTACTCCCAGGACCAGGTGGGCGCGGTGTCCTTGCTGGCGCGGCTGGAACTGGCCGGGATCGACGTGGGTGAACGCTGGCAAGCGTTGGCGCCCTACCTGCAACGGCGGGTCGCCGACACGGTGCAGCCTTTTTTGAGCGTGCAGTATTTGTACGGCCTGGCACGAGCGGGCAAACCGGAGGCGGATACGCTGCTCGCGGCGTTGCGCCGGCACAGCTTTACCGCGCGGCCAGTGTGGGGTGAAGTCACCCTGCCGTTGGCGCGGGGGCTGTTGGCGCATGCCCGCGGGGATGCCCAGGGTGCGCTGGAGCAATTGGGTATCGCACTGCCTCGGTTGAATGAAATTGGCGGGAGCCATGCGCAGCGGGACCTGTTTGCGCTGGTGGAGCTGGATGCACGGTTGCAGGCGGGGGATTGGTTTGCGGCGCAGCAGGGGTTGGAGTTAAGGCGGCGGTATGACGGGTTGGATGTGCAGGTTAATCGGAGTCTGGTGGGGGTGTATGAGGCGTTGGGGTTGCCGGAGCAGGCAGCTCGGGCACGGGAGCGGGTTTTGCGGTTTGGTTGATGATGAGTACATATCCGTTGTTTGGGTGATGGCTAGCTCACTTTTGAACAGCATGTACGGAGCGGGGGTGATATCTACCTGATAAATGAAGATCAAAATGTGGGAGGGGGCTTGCCCCCGATGAGGGTGTGTCAGTGAATGCATCTGTAACTGACCCACCGCTATCGGGGGCAAGCCCCCTCCCACATTTTGACCAAGTACAGCCTGAGCAACCGGTCGGCTACCAGGCCGCCGCGCTTTTGCTTTTGATCCTAGGCGCCCCGTCAAACACGCTGGCCGAACGCAGGCTTGAATCCGTGGGCCGCCGTTACCTAAATAACGGATATGCCCCCCGGGCCTCAAACACCCCTCGAGCCACCGCCCGCGCCACACAATCCGCCGCCGCCGCCCCCACGCACCCAATCTCCACCTGCCGCCGCGGCCCCTCGCTCAATTCCACCGCCGCCGACGCCAGGGCAAACACCGTGTCCCCATCAAACGGCAAATGCGCTGGCCGTACCGCCCGCGCAATGCCGTCCTGGGCCATGATCGCCACCCGCTTGCACTCCGCCACACTCAAGCGCGCAGTACAGGCCACCACCACCAACGTGGTATTCGCCCCCGCCTGCAAACGCCCCATGGAATCCAGCCGCGACAACTCCGGCATCGGGTCGCTGCAATCCATCGGCGCCCCAGGCCGATGCCCGCCAAACTCCCCCGCCACCTCCCAGGGCCACGCCCAGAAGGTCTTGCCATCGGGCATATACACCGAGCCAATCGGGTTGGCCACCACCAGCGCCGCCACGATCAACCCATCCCCCAGGTCCAGCGAGGCCGTGCCCAGCCCGCCCTTCAACACCCCGGCCATGGCGCCACGCCCGGCGCCCACCGAGCCCAGCTCAAAATCCTCACCGGCATTGGCCAACGCCTCAAAGCCCAAACGCCGATACGGCGGGTCCAACCCCCAGGCCTTGTCGCCACCGTTGCCCAGGTCATGCAACACCGCCGCCGGCACGATCGGAATCGCCGGCGCGCTCGGCTTCAAGTGCAAGCCCACCTGGTCCTGAGACAGCTGCGCCGCCACCGCATCCGCCGCCCCCAGGCCAAACACCGAGCCGCCGGCAAACACCAGCGCGTGCAGTTGGCCGACCATGTTTTCCGGCTCCAGCGCCGCGCTTTCACGGCCGCCGGGGCCGCCGCCACGGATGTCGATGCTGGCGGTCCAGAAGCCATCGGGGCGGATCACCGTGACGCCGGTGTCGACGTGCAGGTCCGTGGCGTGGCCGACCGTGAGGCCTGGGATATCAGTGAGGGCGTTGCGCGGGCCGGGTCTGGGCATACAGAAAAAACTTCCTTGGGTTGAGGTATGGCCTGGGGTGAGCAAGCCGTGTGCCAAACACCGATACCCCAGCCTTGCGGCGCGCACTCCGATGGTCGCCAAACCGCGCTGCACAAAAACCAACAGCCTGCCCTCACGCCTGTTAGAAAAACACCAACCGCCCCCGCAACCATCGAGCAAGCCGCTGTTTTACAACGTGTTTTCCAGATGGCACAGGCCTTGCTCTCTTGCCTCCCACCAGAGCTTGAACCCAACAAGCCGACCTCGATCAAGGCCAACGCCTTAACCAACTGGAGTGTTTCCCATCATGAATGCAACCCGCGCCGCAGGCCGCCGCCAACCCGGCAAGGCTTTCGCCCACACCCTGTTATTCCTCGCCCTGTGCGAGGCGGCCAGCTACAGCAGCCTGACCCTCGCCGCCGACGCCCCGGCCAGCGACAACCCCCTCGACACCGTGGTGGTGATCGGCAACCGTGGCCAGGCGCGCACCCTGGCCGAAAGCCCGGCGCCGGTGGATGTGATCTCGTCCAAGCAATTGCTCGCCACCGGCCAGGGCGACCTCACCCGCGCCCTGAGCAAGGTGCTGCCGTCACTCAACCAGCCGGCGTCATCGGGTTTTGGCTCCACCTCGGTGGTGCGCCCGATCAGCCTGCGCGGCCTCAATGGCGACCAGGTACTCGTGCTGGTCAACGGCAAGCGTCGCCACAACAGCGCGCTGCTCAACAACGGCACCTACCTCAACTCCGGCTCGCAACCGGTCGACCTCGACATGATCCCCACTGCCCTGGTGGACCACGTGGAAGTGCTGCGTGACGGCGCCTCGGCCCAGTACGGCTCGGACGCCATCGGCGGCGTGGTCAACATCGTGCTCAAGCAGACCGACCACGGCGGCAGCCTGTCCACCAGCTACGGCCAGAACTATGAAAACGGCGATGGCGAAACCGCCCGGCAAACCGGCAATATCGGCCTGGCCCTGCCCAACGACGGTTTTATCAACCTCGCCCTGGACGTGAAGAAACAGAAGATCTCCGACCGCTCCGACAACGCGCCGTACACCGACAGCGCGGGCAACACCAGCCTGCAGCACACTTATTACGGCACTGGCCTGCCCGAGGCGCGCAACTTCAGCCTGGGCTACAACGCCGAGCTGCCGGTGGATGACGCCCTCACCCTGTACTCGTTCTCCACCTACACCCGGCGCAACTCGGAAAAACCCCTGGCCTTCCACCAGCCCGGCAGTTTCAACGGCATCGCCACGCCGTTCCCCGAAGGCGTCGAAGACACCCTGCGCTTTATCGAAAACGACTTCCAGGTCGCGTTCGGCGGCAAGGGCGAACTGGCCGGCTGGAACTACGACCTCTCCAGCACCTACGGCCAGGACCACGCCGAAGCCACCCTGCGCCACACCTACAACCTGAGCTATGGCCTGGACTCGCCGACCTCGGTGGACACCGGCGTGAAGACCTTCAGCCAGTGGACCAACAACCTCGACCTGACCCGCGCCTTTGACCTCGGCCTGCACAAGCCCACGCAAATTTCCTGGGGCCTGGAGCAACGCTACGAGAACTACAAGATCGGCAAGGGCGACTACGCCTCCTATGCCAGCGGCCCGTTCACCACGGGTGCCAACGGTGGCTTGATCGCGCCGGGCACCATCTCCGGTGCCGGCACCACGCCCGAAGATGCCGCGCAAAAAGGCCGCACCAGCCTGGCCGGCTATGGCGAGATCGGCCAGGACTTCACCGATAAATGGCACGTCGACCTGGCCGGTCGCTACGAGCATTACAACGACGGTTCGGGCACCACCACCAACGGCAAATTCGCCACGCGCTACCAACTGACCCCGATCCTCGCCGTGCGCGGCAGCTTCAGCACCGGCTTCCGTGCGCCGTCCCTGGCCCAGCAGATCTACAGCTCCACCTCGCAAACCAGCGTCAACGGCCAGCTGTTCGACTACCGCAACGTGGCGGTCAATTCCGACGTAGCCAAGGCCCTCGGCGCCAGCACCTTGAAGCCGGAGAAATCCACCAACTTCGGGCTCGGCCTCACCCTGCAACCTACCGATGCCACCAGCATCACCCTCGATGCCTACCAGATCAAAATCAAGGACCGTATCGCCCAGACCGGCTACCTCGGCGGCACCCCTGAGATCAGCGCAATCCTCACCGCCGCCGGGCTCAACCCGAACCAGGCCGTCACCTACTTCACCAACGCACTCGACACCACCACCCGTGGCATCGACCTGGTGGGCGACTACCGCCAGAGCATCGGCGCCTACGGCAACCTGCGCTACACCCTGGGCTTCAACTGGAACACCACCGAAATCGACGACATCCACGCCTCCAGCGTCGCGCGCCAGGCCCTCGGCCCAACCGGTGGCTATGACCGCCAGCGCCAGGGCAACCTCAAGTACGGCCTGCCGCAATCCAAACTGCTGCTGGGCACCACCTGGACCGTCGACAAGTTCGAGATCGGCCTCAACCTGACCCGCTACGGCGAGTACACCCAGTACGGCACCGCCGAGGCGTTCGACCGCACCTTTTCGCCGGCGTGGATCACCGACCTCAACATCGACTATCACCTGACCCCGGCGATCACCCTCAATGCCGGCGCCAACAACCTGTTCAACAAGTACCCGGAACGCACCGACCTGGCGAGCAGTTCGGGCGGCTTCCCCTACGGCAACTTCTCGCCCTACGGCACCACCGGCGGCTACTGGTACACCGGCGTGACCTACAACTTCTGACCCAGACCATCGGGCCGCTGCGCCGGCCCGATACCTGCCCCCCAATGCCTTGTCCAACGGAGGCCTGCTCATGACCCGCCGCACCGACCAACTCAAACTCGGCGCCTTCCTCGCCAACAGCGGCCACCACGTCGCGGCCTGGCGCCACCCGCTGGCCCAGGCCGACGCCAGCCTGGATTTCGAACACTTCAAGCACATCGCCCAGACCGCCGAGCGCGGCAAGTTCGACGCGCTGTTCATCGCCGATGTCGTCGCGCTGTGGGGCCATCACCACGACGCCCTGAGCCGCACCGCACGCGCCGAACACTTCGAACCGCTCACCCTGATGTCGGCCCTGGCCGCCGTCACACACAACATCGGCCTGATCGCCACCGCGACCACCACCTACAACGAGCCGTACCATATCGCGCGCAAGTTCGCGTCCCTCGACCACCTGTCCAAGGGCCGCGCGGCCTGGAACCTGGTGACTTCGGTGGTCTCGGATGAAGCCTGGAATTTCGGCCGTGAACACCACGTCGACCACGGCGACCGCTACCAGCGCGCCGAGGAATTCCACGATGTGGTCAAGGCCCTGTGGGACAGCTGGGACGACGACGCCTTCACCCGTGACAAAGCCAGCGGCGAGTACTTCGACCCGGCCAAACTGCACACCCTCAACCACCGTGGCCAACACTTTGCCGTGCGCGGCCCGCTCAACGTGGCGCGCCCGCCCCAGGGCCATCCGGTGCTGGTGCAGGCCGGTGCCTCGGAGCCGGGCAAGCAGCTTGCCGCGCGCGTGGCCGAACTGATCTTCGCCCACTCCCACAGCCTTGACGGCGCCCAGGCGTTCTACCAGGACATCAAGCAACGCGCCGCCGCCCTCGGCCGCGACCCGGACCACATCAAGATCCTGCCCGGCGTCACGCCCTTTATCGCCGACAGCCGTGAACAGGCCCAGGCGCTGTTCGAGGAATTCCAGGCCTTGATCGACCCGGTGCTGGGCCTGCGCCTGTTGGCCGATACCTTGGGCGATGACATCGACCTGTCCGGCCATGACCTCGACGGCCCATTGCCGGACACCCCGGCAGGCCAGCGCGGCAGCCGGCGCGACAAGGTGCTGGAACTGGCGCGCGGCGAAAACCTGAGCATCCGCCAGCTGTACCTGCGCCTGGCCGGCGGCAACCCGGTGATCGGCACCGCCGCGGACGTGGCCGATTACTTCGAGGCGTGGTTCCAGGCCCGCGCCTGCGATGGTTTCAATGTGTTCTTCCCGTATTTCCCGGGGGCCATCGACCTGTTTGTCGAACAGGTGATTCCGCTGCTGCAGGCACGCGGGCTGTTCCGCCTTGAATACGAAGGCGCCACCTTGCGCGAAAACCTCGGCCTGCCGCGCCCGGCCAACCGCTTTACCGCCGGGGCCAACGCATGAAGCGCAGCGCCTGGATGCTCGCCCTGCTGGTGAAGGCCCTCGACCAGCATCGCCAACCCGACGGCGCGCTGTTGCCGCCGGGCCTGGGCCTGAATATCAACCTGCCCAAGGACGCGCAGATCAAGGGCGTGAAACTCACCCGCATCGGCAGCTACGTGGGCTTCGAGGCGCTATACACCGACGACCTCAAGCAGTTCAACCTGCCCGGCAAGCCGGGTATCGGCTTCCAATACAGCCCCGCCGCCAACGCTGCGCAACAGCACGACGAGGCGGTGTGGCTGAACCAGGGTTACCTGACCATCAGCCCGTTCAGTGGCCTGCCGGAATCCATCAACGCCGGGCACGCGCTGCAACAGCAACTGGCCCATGAGGTGCACCCCTGAATAACCAACAGCGCAAAACGCTCGCGCCCCGGCAAGGCGTATCATCACGGCAAAACCCCAGGAGCTTACCCATGCCCCTTGAATTCAGCTGGCTGCTGCCCCTCTGTACTCCCGACTGGGCAGCGCGCCCGGGCCAGTGGATTCAGTTGGCCCAGGCCGTGGAATACGCCGGCCTCGATGGCCTGTGGATCCCCGACGGAGCCTTGTGCGCCGATAGCCTGGGCGTGGCGGCGGCATTGTGTGCGCATACGCGGCGGGTGCAGTTGTCGGTCAGCGTGCCGCCCGAAGTCATGCTGCCGGCGGCGCTGGCCACCACCCTGCAAAGCCTGCAGTCCATCAGCAACCATCGGCTGCAGCTGCACCTGCCCAACAGCGAACGCAGCGCGTTTGGTGAATGGCTCAACCGTGACCAGCGCAGCGAACGCATTGGCGAATATCTGGAAATTCTTCAGCAATTGCTGGCGCCCAATGACAGCGGCCTCGACTACCAGGGCCGGTATTTCCAACTGGAAAACGCCGGCGTCGCCCGCCGCGAACTGCCCGCCCCCAGCCTGGTGCTGGACGACAGCCAGAGCCACACGCTGCTGGCCGCCCATGCCCACACCTGCCTGCTGACGCCGGGCCATCCACAAACACTGGCCAAGGAGATACACCGCTGGCGCGCGATTCAACCGTCGCTCGCCTTCGCCTGCACCTTCGGCCTGATCCTCGGCGACAGCGAAGACCGCGCCTGGGAACACGCCGCGGCACTGTTGCCGATACCACCACTGCCCAGCGAGCCCCTCGCCACCCTGCCCCGCGCCCGCCACCCGCTGCGCCAATGGGAAGTGCACCCGAACCTGTTGCAACTGGCGCCCGGGCAGCCGCTGATCCTGGTGGGCAGCGCGCCACAGATCGCCACGCGCCTGCAAGAACTGCACGGGCTGGGCCTGAACCAGGTGATTCTGGAGGGCGGCCCGGCGGTGCGCGAGGTGCTGCGTTTTGGCGAACAGGTCCTCCCCCTCTTGCGCAAGGAGCGCTTGCACCATGAAAGCTGATGCACGCCCGCCGATCCAGCTCGACTGGTTTTTGCCCACCAACGGCGACGGCCGCCACCTCACCAGCAGCGGGCTGCCCAAGGTCGGGCTGTTCCAGCAAGGCGAGCGCGCGCCGACCCTGGACTACCTGCGCCAGATCGTGCGCGCCACCGAACAGGCCGGTTTCGACGGCATCATGGTGCCCACCGCCAGCGGCTTTGAAGACCCCTGGCTGATCACCGCCGTACTCGCCCAGGAAGTGCGCCGCCTGAAATTCCTGCTCACCCTGCGCCCTGGCACCGAGCTGCCCGCCTACACCGCCCACCGTGCCGCCACCTTGCAACTGCTGAGCGAAAACCGCCTGGCGCTGCATGTGGTGACCGGTTCCAGCCGTTTCGAACAGCGCTCCCTGGGCGACTTCCTCGAACACGACGAACGCTACGCGCGCACCGCCGAATTCCTGCAAGTGTTCCAGGCCGTCTGGGCCGGGCAACCACCGACGCACCCGGGGCGTTACTACCGCAGCGGCCTCCACACGCCGATTGCGCCCGGCGCGCAGGTGCCTTCGATCTACTTCGGCGGCGCCTCCGAAGCCGCCGAACGCGTCGGCGCAGCCCATGGGCAAACCTACCTGATGTGGTGCGAGCCGCCCGCGATGATCGCCGAACGCATCCAACGCATGCGCGACCTCGCCGCCGCCCAGGGCCGCACCCTGCGCTTCGGCCTGCGCTTGCACGTCTTCGCCGCCACCACCGACGACGCGGCCTGGGCCCACGTGGAACGCCTGCTGGAAGAAATCCCCAAGGACGCCATCGACCAGGCACAACGCCAGATGGCCACCTACGAATCCGTCGGCCAGAGTCGCCAGACCCAACTGATGCAAGGCCGCGGCCGCGGCGCGCGGGAACTGGAAGTGTCCGCCAACCTCTGGGCCGGTGTAGGCCTGGTACGCGGCGGCGCAGGCACCGCATTGGTCGGCAGCTACGCCCGCGTGGCGGAACGGATCGAGGAGTACCACCAGCTGGGCGTGGACAGTTTTATCCTGTCGGGTTTTCCACATCTGGAAGAAGCGATTCACATCGGCGCGCAAGTGTTGCCGTTGCTGCGGGCGATCAATTGAACCCCCCAGCGTCTTGCGCTTGCCTGAACCTGTGGGAGGGGGCTTGCTCCCGATGAGGGTGTGTCAGTGAATGCATCTGTAACTGACCCACCGCTATCGGGGGCAAGCCCCCTCCCACATTTTTGACTGAGTTCAAGCGAAAAATACCGGTCGGCCCTAAGGCCGCCGCGCTTTTGCTTTTGATCTCATGCGCCCCGTCAAACACGCTGGCCGAACGCAGGCTTGAATCCGTGGGTAACCCGGCAGGACGCCGGGTTAGCCGCGCTGGGCCAGGGATGGCCCATCGCGGCGGCCCACGGATTCAAGCCTGCGTGCGGGCACACCGAGCGTGAGCGAGGTGCCGAGTGTTGGGGCAAGAGCATTTTGGTTACTTTTGTGCTTTTCAAAAGTGACCCGCTGTAAGAGCGGAACCCTAGGCCGCCGTTACCTAAATAACGGATATGTACTCAGACCCACCGCCATCGGGGCAAGCCCCCTCCCACATTGACTGCATGACCAACCCTAGATCCTGCGGCGGCGATTAAGTTGGGGAATCGCGGCCAACGGCACATCAACGCGCTCAACCTGGGCCCTGCAACCGGCCGCCAGCTGCACCAACGTCGGCTGACTGAACACCCTCCGCGCATCCACCTCCAACCCCACCTTGCGCAACCGCGCCACCAAATTCACCGCCAACAACGAATGCCCCCCCAACTCAAAAAAGTGGTCATGACGCCCCACCCGGTCCACCTTCAACACCTGCGCCCAAACCTCGGCCATCACACACTCCACCTCACCCACCGGTGCCTCATACGCACGGCTCACCAACGCGTCCACCCCAGGCTCCGGCAACGCCTTGCGATCCAGCTTGCCCGCCGGGTTCAGCGGCCACATCTCCAACCGCACAAACGCCGCCGGCACCATGTACTCGGGCAACTGCGCCAGCACATGCGCCCGCAACGCTTCCAGGCTCGGAGCCTCGGACCGCACAGTGAAATACGCGACCAGACGCTCATCGCGTATCACCACCGCCACCTCACGCAACGCCGGGTGTGCCAACAGCCGCGACTCGATTTCCCCGAGCTCCAGGCGCACTCCGCGCAGCTTGACCTGAAAATCATTGCGCCCAAGAAACTCGAGGTTGCCATCCGGCAAGTAACGCACCAGGTCGCCGGTGCGGTACAGACGATCACCGGCCACAAACGGGCTGTCGATAAACCGCTCGGCGCTCAATTGCTCCAGGCCCAGGTAACCACGCGCCACGCCAACCCCGCCGATATGCAACTGGCCGCTGACACCCAGCGGCACCGGTGCGTCGTGTTCATCCAGCACATACAGCCGCGTGTTGCTGATCGCGCGACCGATCGGCAATTGCCGCGCGGGCACCGGCGCACCGGGTTCCAGGGTCCAGGCGCTGCTGTCCACCGTGGCTTCGGTAGGCCCGTAGACGTTATGCAAACGCACCTTCGGCAGGCGCGCTTGTACGCCACGGGCCAGGGCTTCGGTGAGTTCGCCGCCGCCACACAGCAGGTCGGTGAGGCTGGTGCACAGCGCAGACTCTTCCAGCTCCAGGAACTGCTGCAACATCGCCGGCACGAACTTGATCACGGTGATCTGCTGCTCGCGAATCACCTGCGCCAGGTACGCCGGTTCACGATGCCCGTCGGGCCGTGCGAGCACCAGGCGCATGCCATCGGTGAGCGGCCAGAACAGCTCCCACACCGAGCCGTCGAAACTGAACGGCGCACGCTGCAGCAACGCGCCGCCCTCGGCATTCGGGCACAGCCGGGAGCCCCAGTGCATCAGGTTGCCCAGGCCGCGATGCTCGATCATCACGCCCTTGGGCGTGCCGGTTGAGCCCGAGGTGTACATCACGTAGGCCAGGTTGGACACGCTCAAGCCCGGCACCAAGGGGTTGCCCTCCGGGGCCTGGCTCCAGGCACAGTGGTCGAAGTCGATCACCGGGATCGACACGTCCCCCGGCAAATCGCGGGTGGCGGCGTGCACCAGCAGCGCCACCGGCTGGCTGTCGTGCAGCATGTAGGCCAGGCGCTCGCGCGGGTAGCCCGGGTCCAGCGGCACGTACGCGCCGCCGGCCTTGAGAATCGCCAGCAAGCCCACCACCAGCTCCAGCCCGCGCTCCACGCACAGCGCCACCCGCGCATCCGGCTGCACGCCGCGCTCGCGCAGGTGGTAGGCGAGCTGGTTGGCCCGTTCGTTGAGCTGGCGGTAGGTCAGCTGCTGCTCGCCGGCCTGCACCGCGATAGCGTGGGGACTGAGCCGCGCATGGGCTTCGAACAACGCGTGCAGGGTCAGGGCATCGGGGTAGTCGGTGGCGGTGGCGTTGAAGTCGACCAGCAGGCTGTGCAGCTCGCTTGCCGGCAGTACCTGCACATCGCGCAATGGCATTGTCGGCGTGTTTTCCAACGCGTTCACCAGGCCATCGAGCACCGTATCGAGGTAGCCGAGCAAGCGTGCGGCGCCCACCTCTCGCGGGGCCTTGGCCTTGAGCTGAAAGCCGCTGCCGGTGTCGTCCACGGTGAGCATCAGCGGGTAGCTGAGGATGTCTTCACTGCTGAGCAAGGCGATGCCGGGGACCAGCTTCGGCTTGGGGTCGGCCGAGGTGTGACGGTAATTGAGCAGGCTGTTGAACAGCGGCGCTGCGCTGCTGCAGCGCTGGGCCAGGGCGAGCGAGGCTTGCTCATGGGCGAGCAAGGCACTGAGCTGGCGATGGGTGTCGTGCAGCGCCTCCACCACGCTTTGCCCGGCCAGGCGCAGGCGCAATGGCAGGGTGTTGATGAACATGCCCAGGGCCCGGTCGGCGCCCTCGCCCGCTTGCAGGCGGCCGAGCAGCACGGTGCCGAACACCACGTCATCGCGGCCGGCCACGCGACTGAGCACTTGGGCCCAGGCCAGGTGGAACAGGCTGGCGGCGCTGACGCCCAGGCCACGCGCCTGAGTGCGCAGGCGTTGGTTGAGGGCAGCCGCGACAGGCTGTTCGAAGGCCTCAATGCTCGCGCGATCGGCCTGGCGCTCCTGTAAGCCAAAGGCCAGGGTCGGCTCCTCGACATCGGCCAGGCGCTCGCGAAAGAACGCCTCGTGAGCGGCCAACTGCGCCGGCAGGCGGGCTTGCGCGACCACGTTGCGGTACGGCACCGGCGCCGGCAGTTGCGCGTGCTCACCGAGCAGATGGGCGCGGATTTCGTCCACCAACACAGTGGTCGAAGTGGCGTCGTTGACCAGGTGATGGAAACGCAGGCGCGCCACCCAGCGCTCGGGCTCTTCGGCGTAATCCAGGGCCATCAGCGGCGCCTGGCGCAGGTCCAGCGCGGCGCAGTCCTGACCCATGGGTTCGACGCGCAAGCGCGCGCGGCGCCACACCACTTGCATCGGCTGGTCCAGGGCGTCCCACGCCAGGCTGGTGCGCAGGATGTCGTGACGGTCGATCACCTGTTGCAGGGCCTCGGCGAAAGCGTCCAGCGGTTCGCGGCGCGAGAAGCTGAACAGCGCGTGTTGCTGGTACGGATCACGCGCGTCGGTGAGGTGGTGGTAGAGCAAGCCTTCCTGCAACGGCGCCAGCGGGTAGATCTCCTGCACATTGGCGGCGCCACCGGGAATGCCGGCGACGATGCGGTCCAGGCTCGGTTGGTCGAGGTCGGCAAGTGCCAATAAATCCGCGGTGATGTAAGTGCAATCCGCCGGGACCCGATTGGCCGGTATCGCCACCTCGGCGCCCTCACTCACCGCCGCCAGCGCGGCCAGGGTCGGTCGGCCGAACAGCACCTGCACATCGGCGCGCAGGCCCGCCTGGCGCATGCGTTGCACCAGTTGCACGGCCAGTAACGAATGCCCGCCCAGCTCAAAAAAGTGGTCATGTCGGCCAACCTGCTGCACTTGCAGCAGCTCACTCCAGATCTGCGCCAGCAGCGTTTCCACGCCGTCGCGCGGCGCCTCGAACCGGCGCGTTACAAAGGCCTCCTGGGTGGGCGCTGGCAACGCCTTGCGGTCGAGTTTACCGTTGGCGGTCAAGGGCAGCGCATTGAGCTGCACATAGGCCACGGGCAGCATGTAGTCCGCCAATGCGCCTTGCAGATGGCTGCGCAGGGCTTCGACAGCCACCGCATGGCGCGGGATATACCAGGCCTGCAATTGCCCGTCGCGGTACTGAACCACGGCTTCCTTGACCGCCGGGTGGGTGGCCAGTGCCACTTCGATTTCCCCCAGTTCGATGCGCATGCCACGGATTTTCACCTGCTCGTCATTACGGCCCAGGTATTCCAGCTGGCCATCCGGCAGCCAGCGTGCGAGGTCGCCGCTGCGGTACATTCGACCGGGGTTGAACGGGTCATCGAGGAACCGTTCGGCGCTCAGTTCCGGGCGGTTCAGGTAACCACGCGCCACGCCTTTGCCGCCGATATACAGCTCCCCCGGCATGCCAATCGGCACCGGGCGCTGCTGGGCATCCAGCAGGTACACCGTGGCATTGGCGATGGGCGCGCCGATGTGCAGCGGCTCGCCCACCTCGACACGGCCGGAGGTGGCGACCACCGTGGCTTCGGTGGGCCCGTAGTTGTTGATCACGTCAAATGTCTGCGCCCGCGTGAACCCACGCAAGCGGTCGCCGCCGATCAGCAAGGTGCGCAGGGTCGGGTGTTCCAGGCGCTGGCTGAAGGCGTATTCGGCCACCGGCGTCGGCAAAAAGCACACGTCCAACGGCTGCGCGCGCCACCAGTCGAGCAGCGCGTCGATATCTTCCGCGCCGTCGTGGGCCGGCGGCAGGTGCAGGGTCGCGCCCACGCACAGCGCCGGCCAGATTTCCCAGGCCATTGCATCAAAGCCGAACCCGGCGACGCTGGCGGTGTGGCTGCCGGCGTGCAGGTCGAAGGCCCGGCAGTGCCAGTCCACCAGGTTCGCCACCGTGTGATGCTCGACCATCACCCCCTTGGGCAGGCCGGTGGAGCCGGAGGTGTAGATCACGTAGGCGAGGTTCGAGGGTTTGGCGGCTGCGCGGGGGTTGCTGCCGAGGTGGAAGGTCGGGCGGTCCAGCGCGATCACCGGCACGCCCAGCGCGGGCAGGCGCGGCAGCAGCGCCTGTTGGGTCAGCACCGCCACCGGCGCGCTGTCCTCCAGCAGGTAAGCCAGGCGCTCGGCGGGGTGGGCCGGGTCGACGGGCACATAACAGGCACCGGACTTGAGCACCGCCAACAGCCCCACCAGCGTGTCCAGCCCGCGCCGCGCCAGCACCGCCACGCGATCATCCCGCTGTACGCCGCGTTCGAGCAGGTGATGGGCCAGGGCGTTGGCCTGCTGATTGAGCTGCGCATAGGTCAATTGCCGGCCCTGCTGCACGGCGGCCACGGCGTCCGGCGTGCGGGCGGCCTGGGCTTCGATGCGCGCGTGCAGGGTGTGCGGCGCGGGGCTGAGCTGGGCGGTAGCATTCCAATGCTGCAACCGGGCCTGCTCGGCGGGGGTAACCAGGGAAAACTCGCCGATTTTAAGGTCGGTGTCAGCCAGGCCCTGTTCCAACAACCACGTGAAACGCCGCGCCAGCGCCTGCACTTCGTCGTGCTGGAAGTACGCCTGGTTGTAGACGCAATGCAGGCACGCGGTCGCCTGGTAGCGGTTGCTGCGCAGGTGGATGGCCAGGGGCAACGGCTCATGGTGGTTGGACACCTTGACCGCCTGCGCCTGCACGGCGCCGAAGCGCAGGTCATGGTCGTCCTGCTCGAACGACACCGACAGGTCAAACAGCTGGCCACGATCACTGCGGCGCAGGCCCAGCTCGCGGTTCATCTCGCTCAACGGGAAACGCTGGTGGCGAAAGTCCTGCTTGAGCTGATCACGCACGCCGCGCACCAATGCGCCGAAAGGCAACTGCTCGCTGAACTGAAAACGCACCGCACTGACCTGGGCAAACAAGCCGACGGTGCCACGAAAACCGGCGTTGGAACGGTTGAGAATCGGCAGGCCAACCACCCACTCATCGCGCTGGTGAGCACGGGTGAAATACACATACAGCGCCGCCAGCCACACATGAAACGCCGACGCCTGGTAACGGTTGGCGACCTGTTCCATGCGCTCGAGCAGCGCGACCGCAAAGGGTTCGACCCATGTGTTGCTCGGCGCCTGCGCGGTGTGCCGGGGTACCAGCAACGGCTCGGGCAGCGCCTGGTATTTACCGAGCCAATAAGCCCGGTCGCGGGGGTAGCGCGCGGATTGGTGGTAGTGCTGGTCGGCGTGGATAAAGTCGATATATGACGCGGCCGCCGCGTCCACCGGCCGGCCTTGCTCAAGGGCGCTGTACATCTGCGCCAGGGATTGCAGCATCTGGCCAAACCCCCAGCCGTCGAGGATCAGGTGGTGGGCCTGGGTGCCGAGGCGGTATTGATTGGCGTCGAGCTTGACCAGGAAAAACCGGAACAGCGGCGCGCCTTCCAGCGCATACGGCCGGGCCATGTGTGCCTGCATCAAGGCCTGGGTTGCGGCCTGTGGGTCGGGCAGCGCCGAGAAGTCATGCACCGGCACCTCCACCGTCATGGCCGGGGCAAAGGTCTGGCGGGGCAAGCCGTCGGCATCGTTGTGCAGTTGCGTGCGCAACGCATCGTGGCGGGCCACCAGTTGCTCGACGGCGTGCTGGATCAGCTCGGGCATCACGGCGCCGGCGAAGTCCACGTAGCCGCCGATGTTGTACAGCGGTGAATCGCCCGCGCGCAGTTGGTCGAGCCACACATCCTGCTGGGCGGCGGTAAGGGGGAAGCTTGGGGAATGCTTCATAAGATCCTTCTCATGGTCAGGCACTGGCCGCACGGGGACGGCGAAATAGCCGGATTTGAGCATGGGGGTCGCAGGCGCTCTGACACCCGAAACCCGGACATCCAAAGGGAGGGGAACGGGCTTGTCTGATGGTGCACTGCTGAAACGATTAAAGAGCTGTAGGACATTGGCTATAAGTTGCCGATGTCGGATTTTTAAGAGTGTTTTTAAATAAAAATATTTCCATTATTTATCAACAAGTTAAGTAAATACAAAGCGCCTTTGTAGATTTTCACCGCCGGAATTGCACGTCAGAAACGTCGAATTAATGACGATGTTTTTATGGCACGTTGTGTCCCTCGTTTCTGCTACATACGTAGGACAAATCCACGGGCTCAATACACTCTCGGATGCCGACTCTGCTTCATGAGGAACGGATCGCCCCGCAGAGGCCCAGGGATTTTGTGACGGTTTTCGACATCAAGGATGAAAGGGCTATGAGTTTGACGAGCAGTATTGCCAACACGCAAAGCGCGCATTTTTATGCCGAGATGGGTGAATTGATTTCCAGCAGCGGCCAGGGCGATTTTGCCGCTTACATGCTGAACCTGGTGGACAAATGGGTGCCGATCCACTTGGTGGATCTCAGTGAATGGACCCTCGACGAGGTGCGCGACAGCGTGCTCGATATCAAGTTGCTCGGCAGCGCCGGCCAGCAGCAGGACCTGCCGCCGCCCCTGCCCCTGCACTCGATCAATGACCACCCGCTGCTGCGCGACATGCTCGGCATGCAGGACCCGCTGCTGATCCAGCTCAAGGCCAAGGTCGACAGTGCCCACCCCCGCGGCACCTCGCACCAGTGCAACCTGGTGTCGCGCCAGGGCAACCGGCGCTGTGTGATTTCGTTTTACCGGCCACCGGCCCAGCGCGGTTTTTCCCTGGCCGAACTGTCGTTTCTCAAGTGCCTGTCGGACACCCTGCTGCCGCTGATCGAGTGCCACGCCCAGAGCCTGCGCCAGGTGCCGCAGGCCCAGGTCGAACCGGCGCATACCCTGCTGGAGCAATCGCAGCTGCAACGCGAGTTCTACAAGCGCTTGTCCCTGGGTGACATCACCCTCTCGGCGCGCGAGCAGGAGGTGTGCCTGGGCTTGTTGACCGGCGGCACCGTGCCGCAGATGGCGGAAAAACTCAGCGTGAAAAACAGCTCCATCGAGACCTACCTCAAGCGTGCCGCCGCCAAGCTCGGCGTCAGTGGCCGGCACGGCCTGGCCAAATGGATGGTGGGCGCCTGATGAACACGCGCATGTTCACGAGCGTCGGCGTGGCCTGCATGCTCGGCGGTTGCTCGCTGATCCCCGAGTACCAGCGGCCCGAAGCGCCTGTGCCGGCGCAGTATCCCCAAGGCGGGGTGTACCGGACGGCGCCCACCTCGGACTGGCAAGGCGTGTTCCACGACCCGGCGCTGCACCAGCTGATAGACGCGGCGCTCCTCAATAACCGTGACCTGCGGGTGGCGGCGCTGAATGTCGAGGCGTTCCAGGCGCAGTACCGCATCCAGCGTGCCGACCTGTTCCCGGCGGTGTCTGCCACGGGTGCCGGCAAACGCCAGCGGCTACCAGGGGATGTGACCGGTACCGGCAAGCCCGCGATCACGTCCAGCTATTCCGCCACCCTGGGGCTCAGTGCCTATGAACTGGATTTGTTCGGCCGCGTGCGCAGCCTCAGCGAGCAGGCGATGCTCACCTACCTGGGCACCGAACAGGCACGGCGCAGTGCGCAACTGAGCCTGGTTGCCAACGTCGCCAACGCCTACCTGACGTGGCGCGCCGACCAGGAACTGCTGGCCCTGGCCCAACAGACCCTGGCCGCCGACGAACACAGCTGGCAGTTGACCGCGCGCAGCAAAACCGCCGGCAAGGCCTCGGCGCTGGAGGTGGTGCAGGCGCGCACCAGCGTCGAAAGCACCCGCGCCAGCGTGGCCCGCTATGCGCGCCAGGTGGCCCAGGACCTCAACAACCTCACCCTGTTGGTGGGCGGCGCGGTGGATGAACACCTGCCGGCGCGCGCCCTGGCCGATGAGCTGGTGGCGCGGGTGCCCGCGGGCGTGCCGTCCGATCTGCTGCAACGGCGCCCGGATATCCTCCAGGCCGAATACCAACTACAAGCCGCCAACGCCAATATCGGCGCGGCCCGCGCAGCGTTTTTTCCGTCAGTGACCCTCACCGCCAACGCCGGCAGCGCCAGCACCGAGCTGTCGGGGCTGTTCAAGGGCAGCTCGGGCACCTGGACCTTCCAGCCGCAGATCAACCTGCCGATCTTCAACGCCGGCAGCCTGCGCGCCAGCCTCGACTACGCCAAGCTGCAAAAGGACATCAGCGTGGCGCAGTACGAAAAGTCCATCCAGACCGCCTTCCAGGAAGTCGCCGACGGCCTCGCCGCGCGGCAGACCTTCACCGACCAACTCGACGCACAGCGGGATTTCGTCGCCGCCAACCAGGCCTATTACGACCTGGCCCAGCACCGCTACCGCAGCGGCGTGGACAGCAACCTCACGTTCCTCGACGCCCAGCGCGCACTGTTCAGTTCGCAGCAGGCGCTGATTGTCGACCGCCTGGCGCAGCTGGTGGCCGAGGTGAATGTGTACACCGCACTGGGCGGCGCCTGGGAGCAAGCGCCGGCGCTGTCGGCCAAGGCTTACTGATAGGGAATCAGGCGGTCGTGGTCGAGGTCGCGCATCAGCTCGCCAAGCATTTCACTCTCGCTGCGCGGCTCGGTCATGGGGATGTACCAGGTGGTGGCGGTCCAGCCGCCGCGCTTGTAGGCATAGGCTTTGAGCAATTCGCCGTCCTTGTACAGGGTGCCGTGCAACTGGCGCTCGTAGGTGTAGGGAATCGGCACGGTCAGCAACGTCAGCGCGCCGAGCACCGCCGGCAACACCCCGGCGCCTTTGCCGCCGCTCTGGTCGAGGCGCAGGCTGTAGCCGGTCTTGCTGAATCCGCCGTCGAGGAAACTGAAGGCGCCGGTGCCACGCAGCACCTGGATGACTTCGCGCTGCTTTTGCTCATCGAAGCGTGACGCGGGCGGCGGCAGGCTCACGCTCATCGGTACATAGGCGCGCTCGGCCTTGTAGTCCAGGGGTTTGAGGGCGGTGCTGCAACCGCTGAGCAACAGCACGCCGGCCAACAGGCTGATTCTGATCATTGCGCGCTCTCCACCGGCAGCACGCCGTCGCGTTGTACATCCTGGGCAAACGCCCGGGCAATGCGCGTCGTGTTTTCCTGCTGCATGCCGCCGATGCCATCGAGCAACCAGCTGTATTTGTGGGTGACGTTGCGGTAGCTGTATTGCTTCAACGACTTGCCATCCTGCTGCAGGGAAAACTCGGTGGTGGTGTCGATGCTCACCGACAACGGCAACAGAAACAGAGTCGCCGCGCTCAGCAGCACCACGGGGAACGGCGGCATGTCGCGCTGCACGTTGGAGCGGATCAGCACCGAGTAATCGCCAGGCTTGCCCATGCCGCTTTCGACGCTGCGAAACACCCCGGTTTCACGCAACTGGTTGCGAATCTGCGCGGCGTTTTCCGGGTCATCGACCATCACATGGATGGGCTTGAGGTAGTCCTTGCCATCGGGCAGCGTGCGCTCGGGCAAGGTGTTGGTGCTCGCGCAACCGGCCAGCAGCGCCACGGCGCCAAGGGTCATACAGCGGTTCATGGGCGACTCTCTAGAAGGGTGTTCTGGCTCGCACCGGCGGGCAGCGGCGCGATGATGTAAGGGGCGGCGCTGCGATAATCCAGCGGCAGCAGCTGCAGGGCCGGCATGCCCGGTGCGGACTGGCGCGCGATGGGCTCGTCGCGACCCAGTTGGTCACGCCAACGGAAGGCACACAGGGAAGCGCCGAGGCACAGCGAGCGGAATTCGCCGAGGTAGTAGGCCTTGCCGGCTTGCAGGCGCAGCGGCAGGTTGAATTTCTCCCGCGCCTGCACCGAGGTGAAGGTGGTGCCGAGGGTTGGCGAGTAGTTGCTGGAGAAGAACTGGAAATCGTAGAACTCATAATCCCCAGGCTTGAGCGCCAGCACGAACACACTGGCGGCGCCGTCCTTGTCCTTCACATCCTGCGGGGTTTCGCGCCCGACGCCGACCCACACACCGGCCGCGCCATAGGCGGAACCGCGTTTGCGAAACAGCAGGCGCTGGTTGGGTGCGGGTGAGGCAATGAGGCTCTGCGGGCCGATGGAGCCCACCAGGTAAGCCACCGGTTCGGTGGGGCCGGGTTGCAGCGGCTGGCTGACCAGCGAGGCGGGCTGTGTGCCGCAACCGGTCAAGGCGACGGCCATAAAAAACACGGCCAAAGGCCTGGAAAAACGCAACATGTCGAATCCTGAACGCGGGCAGAAAAGGAGCTGCAAGCGCAACAGGACACACATGCGATGCCATCCTGGCGCTGCGCTTCACGTCACTGTGAGGCGCGCGCATGGTACGGCAGGGTGAAGGCTTTTGCCAGGCGACCTAAGGTTTGCGCTGCGCCACCCGCCAGACGGTGTTGCCGACATCATCGGCCACCAGCAAGGCGCCCTGCCCGTCCAGGGTCACCCCCACCGGCCGGCCCTGGGCTTCGCCTGCGGCGTTGAGGAAGCCGGTGAGAAAGTCCACCGGGGCACCTGCGGGCTGGCCGTCCTTGAAGGCGATAAACACCACCTTGTAGCCAGCCTGCGGGTTGCGGTTCCACGAGCCGTGCTCGCCGATGAACACGCCATTGGCAAAGGCCGCCGGCATGCCGCGCGCAGCGGAAAACGTCAGGCCCAAGGGCGCGACGTGAGTGCCCAATGCGTAATCAGGCGCGATGGCCTCGGCGACTTTATCCGGGCGCGGCGGTTGCACACGCACGTCGACATGGCCGCCGTAGTAGCTCCACGGCCAGCCATAAAAGGCGCCGTCCTGCACCGAGGTGAGGTAGTCGGGCACCAGGTCGCTGCCGATTTCATCGCGCTCGTTGACCACCGTCCACAGCTGCGTGGAGCCGGGCTTCCAGGCCAGGCCATTGGGGTTGCGCAGGCCGCTGGCGAACAGGCGTTTTGCGCCGCTGGCGAGGTTCAGTTCCCAGATGGCGGCGCGGCCTTCTTCGGCGTCGAGGCCGTTTTCGCCGACATTGCTGTTGGAGCCCACGGTGATGTACAGCCGCGTGCCTTCCGGGTTGGCCAGCAGGTTTTTGGTCCAGTGGTGGTTGATGCCGGCGGGCAGGTCGGTGACTTTCACCGGGGTGGCGTCGATGTGGGTCTGGCCCTGGGTGTAGGGCACTTTGACCACCGCGTCGGCGTTGCCGATGTACAGCTCATTGCCCACCAGCGCCATGCCGAACGGCGACGTCAGGCCACTGAGAAATTCGCTGCGCACTTCGGCGTGCCCATCGTGGTCGGCATCGCGCAGCAAGGTGATGCGGTTGGCACTCGGGGCGTCGGCGCCGATGCGGCTCATCACAATGCCCATCGCCGTGCTGCGCGCCCAGGCAAGCACACCGCTGCCGCCGTCGGTGGCGCCTGCGGGCATCGGCGGGTGGTTGCTTTCGGCGACCAGCACATCGCCATTGGGCAAGGTGTAGACCCAACGCGGGTGGTCAAGGTTGTCGGCCAGGGCCGTGACGGTGAAGCCGTCCGGCGCAGTCGGTTGCACCTGCGCGGGCCAGCCGACCGCCTTGGACACCTTGAGCGTGGGGATCAGCGAGGTGCTGGGTTCCGGCAGTTGGGGCGTTGGCCCAACACCGGCCTGAAACGGCAGATTGGCGGATTCACCGCAGGCGGTGAGAACAGCAGAAGCGGTGATCAAGAGCGCAAGGCGGCTCGGGAACGTCATGGTTGAAACCTCGAAAAAAAATCCCGGAGGAGTATTGCGCGATGGGGGTTGGGTAAACACAGGGGGTGACGCAATTGAGTGTTGACCGGGGGGCACGAATGGTAAGCGTAGTGGGTTTTCGTCAGAGTGTTCTTGCGGATAAGGCTGACGCTTAATCCCTGCTCCCAAGACTGACGCTTAACCCCTGTGGGAGCTGGCTTGCCTGCGATGCGGGTAACTCGGTTGATCAGATAAACCGAGGTGATGCCATCGCGGGCAAGCCCACTCCCACATTTGATCGCCTGCACCTTGGAGATCGTGCCCGGCGTGAGGGCGCGCCTGCTATCATCACGCCACTACTCACGACATGGAGGTCGCTATGCGCCCACTGCTAGTTCCAGCTTTTATGCTGACCGCCCTCGCCCTCGCCGGCTGCAGCATCAAGCAAACCGTCACTCCCGTTGCCTTGTCCCCCGCCCAATCCCCCGAAATTTGCATGATCCCCGCCGAAGGCCTGCGGGCCGGTTTCAATACCACCTACACCGCGCAGCTGCGCAGCAAGGGCTTTCAGACCCGCCAGTTGCCGCCGGGCAGCCCGCCGGCGAGTTGTGCGTTGTCGACCACCTACATCGGCCAATGGAGCTGGGACCTGGCGCTGTACATGAGCTATGCCGATATCCAGGTGTTTGAAAATGGTCGCCAAGTCGGCCAGGCGCACTATGACTCGACCTCGGGGGGCGCGCGGATGGGCAAGTTCATTAATGCCGAGAACAAGATCATCGAGATGACTAACCAGTTGTTCCCCGCTGCGTCCTATGGTTCTACCCAAACTTCCCAATAAGACCGGCAGCCCTGCCCCCCAAAAAGCAGTGAGCAGACTTTGGTCACCAGCTTCCCATCGCCAGGCTGTACGGCGAAAACTCTGCGAACTGCCATCTCAACGCCAGGGCTGCCGGGCGGCGTACCACCTGTTCCACGGTGACCGTCCATAACCGCTGTGCGCCCTCGAACTGCGCCACCTCCGGCCCGTCGAGAATCAGCGAAGTGCGCCCGGCAATCTGCAACACATCCCCCGAGGCAAAGTCGATAAACAGCAGGCCTGCCACCGGGTTCAGTTGCAGGTTACCCAGGGTGTTGAAGAACAGGTTGCCGGCAAAGTCGGGGATGGTCAGCACATTGCCTTCGACGCGTACGAAGCCGGTATTGCCGCCACGATGGGAAACGTCCACCGAGCGTTCGCCGTCGACGTCCACGTAGCTGGCGACGAAGAAGGTGTCGGCGTTGCGGATCATCGCCTGTGCGGCGGCGTCGAGGCCGGTGCTGCGTTCAGCCAGGGTGCCGGGTTTGCGTGCGATGGCGTCCACCGGCCGCAGCTGGATGTACTTGGGGCAATTGCCGTAGGTGTGCACCACGTCCACGGCAAAACCGTCGTGGCCAAGGCTTGCGATGCGGCCGTTCATGCGGTTGCGGCGGCGGGTGTTGAGGTCGATGCCGAGCACGCCCACGCTGGCGCCGCGACGCAGGCCGGAACGTGCCGGGTCGCTGTTGGACGGCAGGCTGTCGACCTGCAAGGCCAGCGGGTCGGGCGAATGGGCAAAGCCCGGCGCGCCTTCAAGCATGGTCGCCCAGGGAATCCCGTGCTCATCCACCACGCCGAGCATCAGGTAGGGCAACAAAGGATAGAAATCGCGGTGCTGCTCGGGCAGGTGATCACGAATCACCTTGGGCCCGATCACGGCCATGCGCTCGGCGGCGCCGGCGCTTGCCTGCAGTTGGCGTTCGCCGCGGTGCCACGGGGAGTGTTCGATGGGATTCATGCTGCTCACCTCCGATTGGATGAACCGATGCTGCGCCCGACCCGCCAACGACGGAAGAGCCACGCCAGGCAATCCACTGTTACGCCAACTGAAATGCCGGATGCTCGCGCAACGCCGCGACGCAGTGGTCGACAAAGCTGCGCACGCGCATCGGCGCGTTACGGCCCTCGCGGTACACCACGTGCAGGGGCAAGGGCGGCGGTTCAAAATCCGCCATCACGCGGCGCAACTGGCCGCTGAGCAGGTATTCATGCAGCGGGTAGCTGAGGCAGCGAATCAACCCGGCGCCCTGCACCGCCGCAATGATTGCGCCTTGCACCGTGGCGCAACCCAGGCGCGCACGGGCCTTGAGCGGGCCGCCGTGGAATTCCCACTGCACCTGGCCGGCACTGGCGATCAGGTGATGGTGCTGGAGGTCGCTGGGGTGCTGCGGTTCGCCATGGGCCGCGAGGTACGCGGGGCTGGCACACAGGATCGGCCGCACCTGCGCTACTCGACGCGCGACCAGCGCCGAACTGGGCAGCTCGCCCACCAGGACCGCCACATCCAGCCCCTCTTCGTGCAGGTTGGGGTAGTAGTCGTGGTAGCGCGCCTCCATGTGCACCTCGGGATAACGGTCCATATAGCCGGCCAATACCGGCGCCATCACGTAGCGGCTGAACAGCAACGGCAAGAATACCCGCAGGTTGCCCTGGGCCTCATGGTGAAGGCCCTTGGCCGAGGCTTCGGCGGCGTCCACGGCTGCGAGCAGGCGCAGGCAGTCGGCCAGGTAGGCGTGGCCGGCGTCGGTGAGGCTGACACCCTGGGTGCTGCGCGCCAGCAATGGCGCGCGCAGGCGGGCTTCCAGGCGCGCCACCGCGCGCATCAGGGTCGGGCCCGACACCTGCGCACTGCGCGCCGCCGAGGCCAGGCTGGGGTGCCCGGCCAGCGCGGCGAACAGCTGCATATCGCGATAACGTTCCATCAACCGCGCCGCTTCATCGCCGGGTTGAGGGCGGCGTCCTGGCCCAGGCGATGGCTGAGAAAATCCACAAAGGTGTTGATCTTGGCCGCCACCCGCGGGCTCTTCTGGAACACCACCTGGATCGGCAGCGGCGGCGGCTCGAATTCCTCCAGCACAATCTCCAGCTCATCGGCCGCCACCGCCGCCGCCACTTGGTAGGACAGTACGCGCGTCATGCCCCAGCCCAAGCGCGCCAGGTTGATCGCCGCGTTGTTGGCCGTGACCACCAGGCGCGGCTCGATGGACACCGTCAACGGCTGGCCCTCCTCGACAAAGCTCCATTCACTCACCAACTGGCTGGAGGATGAGGTGGCGATCCTGGCGTCACGCAATTGCGCCGGGTGCCGGGGCCGGCCGTGCTGGTCGAGATACGCCGGCGCGGCACACACCACCCGGCGCACCTCGCCGACCTTGATCGCCTGCTGCCCCGGCTCATGCAAATGGCCAATGCGCACGGCCACGTCGACGCCCTCATCGGTCATGTTGACCACGCGGTCGACCAGCAGCGCATTGATATTCACCAGCGGGAAGCGGTCGAGATAATCGCCCAACGCGGGCGCCACATACAGCTCGCCAAACAGCACCGGCGCGGTCACTGTCAGGTGGCCGCAGGGGATGGAGTAACTGCCCGCCGCCGCTTCCTCGGCTTCATCGAGGTCGGCGAGGATGCGCCGGCAGTCCTCCAGGTAACGCTGGCCGGCTTCGGTCAGGTGCAGGCTGCGGGTGGTGCGCGCCAGCAGTTGGGTGCCGATGCGGTGTTCCATGGCGGCGATGGCGCGGGTCACGCTGGGCGGCGAGGTTTTCAGACGGCGCGCGGCGGCGGCAAAGCCCTCTTCCTCGGCCACGGCCAGGAACACCTGCATTTCATGGAATCGGTCCATCGGCAGCCCTCTTGATGATTAGTTGGTTTGTAAGCCCACCGCCGTGCGCGGCATGCCCACAAACCCCGGCAGGGCTTCGATGCTGGCCAGCCAGGCACGCACGTGAGGGTAGTCGGCCAGCGACACGTTGCCTTCCGGCGCGTGGGCCACGTAGGTGTAGAACGCAACGTCGGCGATGCTCGGCTGCTCGCTCGCCAGAAAGCGGCTGTGGCTCAGTTGCTGCTCCACGATCGCCAATAGCGCATGGGAACGGCTGATGGCAGAGTCGGTGTCGACCTGGGCACCAAACACCAAAGCCAGGCGTGCGGTAGCGGGGCCGGCGTGCAATTGCCCGGCGGCGGCCGACAGCCAGCGTTGTACGCGGGCCTGCCCCACGGGGTCAGTCGGCAGCCATTGGCCCTTGCCGTACTGGCGGGCCAGGTACACCAGGATCGCGTTGGAATCCGCCAGCACAACACCGTTGTCATCAATCGCCGGCACCTGGCCGAAGCTGTTGACGGTGGCGATAAAGTCCGGCGCTTTCTGCGCGCCTTGCTTGAGGTCCACCAGGATAAATTCGCGGGGCAACTCCAACAGCGAGAGCATCAGCTCAACCCGATGGGAGTGACCGGACAGTGGGAAACCATAGTGTTTGATCGCAGGCTGAGACATGAGAGGCTCCAATGGGTGGGGGTTCGACGCTTCGCATGTTCCGCCGCTGCTCGGACTGAAGGAATCACCAGGATTTACAATCCAGCATTTCAACCACTGAAACAATCACTCGCCAAACAATTCCACGATCAGGTTGAACAGCGTGGTCTTCACCGCGCTGTCCAGCTCGGTCCAGGCCAAGCCTGTGCTGGCTTCGAACCCACCCAAGTCCAGGTGCCGCGACACGCAATTGGCCGGCAACGCCCGCGCTGCCTGCAACGGCAGAACCCCCACGCCCAGCCCGGCGGACACCAGCGCGAGCATGGTGGTGAATTCGCCCAGCTCCGAGGCAATCTCCAGGGTGATGCCCAGCGCCTGGATAAAGTCATCATGGAAGCCCGGCGCATAACGCCGCGCCAGGATGTACACCGGCACTTCAAGCAGGTCGGCGGGTTGAATGGTTTGCTGGGCCGCCAGCGGATGGTCCATCGGCAACGCCACGCAGAAACTCTCGCGCAGCACCGCGCGGGTCTGCACGCCGGGGTGGGCGGCGGGCAGGCGCATCAGGCCGAAATCCAGCAGGCCGTTCTTCAACGCCGCGGCTTGGTCAGGGCCGGGCATGTCCTTGAGTTCCAGCTCGATACGCGGGTAACGCTGGTGCACCGCGCGGATCAATTGCGGCAACAAGTGCGGCAGTACCGAGGACACAAACCCCAGGCGTACCCGGCCAATTTCGCCACGGCTGGAGGCCCGCGCCGCATCCGCCGCCCGCGCCGCCTGGTGCAAGGTGGCCTGGGCCTCGGGCAGGAACACGCGGCCGGCTTCGGTGAGTGTGACCGAGTGGCGATTGCGGTCCAGCAGGCGCACGCCCAGGCCGCTTTCGAGCAACTTGATCTGCATGCTCAACGCCGGTTGCACAATCGACAGCTGCGCCGCCGCCCGGCCGAAATGCAGCTCCTGGGCCAATACTACAAAGGCGCGCAAGTGCTTGAGTTCCATCAAGCCTCCCTGGTTATCACAGATATTGATCACTGGATCATAAATGAACATTGGACCCATACCCTACACTGCGCTGAAGTACAGCCCATGCAACAGAACCTGAAAGTGTATTTCTGATCACCGGTGCGCCAGGAGACTCATCCCCATGCACAGCGTTTTAGACACCTTCCGCCTCGATGGCCGGCTCGCGCTGGTCACCGGTTCCAGCGCCGGTATCGGCCTGGCCATTGCGCGCGGCCTGGCCCAGGCCGGGGCGCGGGTGGTGCTCAACGGGCGCAACCGCAGCACCTTGCGCGATGCCGCTGCGCTGCTGACTTTGGAAGGCCTGGAGGTGCACACCCAGGCGTTCGATGTCACCGACAGCGCGGCGATCCAGGCCGCCGTGGCGAATATCGAAGAGCGCCTCGGCCCGCTGGAGATCCTGGTCAACAACGCCGGCATGCAGCGGCGCGGGCCGCTGGAAGACTACAGCGAGCAACACTGGCGCGAACTGATCAGCACCAACCTCGACAGCGCGTTCCTGGTGGGCCAGGCCGTGGCGCGGGCGATGATCCCGCGCAAGCGTGGGCGCATCATCAATATCTGCTCGGTGCAGAGTGAACTGGGCCGCCCGGGCATCGCGCCGTATGCGGCGAGCAAGGGCGCGCTGAAAATGCTCACCAAGGGCATGGCGATTGATTGGGGCCCCCATGGGCTGACCGTCAACGGCATCGGCCCGGGCTATTTCAAGACCGAGCTGAACGCCAACCTGGTGGCCAACCCCGAGTTCAGCGACTGGCTGGTGCAACGCACGCCGAGCCGGCGCTGGGGCGATGTGGCCGAGCTGGCCGGCGCCGCCGTGTTCCTTGCCAGCGACGCCGCGAGCTTCGTCAACGGCCATATCCTCTACGTCGACGGTGGCATCACCGCGTCGCTGTAACCCCGGAGAACCTTATGCAAGCGATTGTCTGCCATGCCTCGAAAGACCTGCGGGTCAGCCCCCAGGACGAACCGCAAACCCTCGCCCCCGGGCAGTTGCGCGTGCGCATCGCCCGAGGCGGTATTTGCGGGTCGGACCTGCATTACTACCAGCACGGCGGCTTCGGCAGCGTGCGCCTGCGCGAGCCAATGGTGCTGGGCCATGAAGTGTCGGCGGTGATCGATGCGGTGGGTTCGGACGCCGGGCGGTTCAAGGTCGGCCAGCGCATTGCGGTGTCGCCGTCACGCCCCTGTGGCGGCTGCCGGTATTGCCATCAAGGCCTGCCGAACCATTGCCTGAACATGCGCTTCTACGGCAGCGCGATGCCCTTTCCGCATATCCAGGGCGCGTTTCGCCAGAGCCTGGTAATCGACACGCACCAGGCCCATGTGCTGGCCGATCACGTCAGCCTCGCCGAAGGCGCGCTGGCCGAGCCGCTGTCGGTGGGTTTGCATGCTATCCAGCGTGCCGGGGCGGTATTTGGCAAGCGTGTGCTGGTGACCGGCTGCGGCCCCATCGGCAACCTGCTGATCGGCAGTTTGCGCGCAGCCGGCGCCGCCGAAATCGTCGCCGTGGACCTCTGCGCCAGTGCCCTTGCCTGCGCCGAAAAAATGGGTGCCACGCGCACCCACAACATCGCCGACGGGCCTGACGCACTCAAGCGCTACACCGCCGAAAAGGGCTATTTCGAGGTGATGTTCGAGGTCTCCGGCAGCGCCCAGGCCTTGCGTAACGGCCTGGAATGCATGGCGCCGCGCGGCGTGCTGGTCACCGTCGGGTTGGGCGGGGATGTGTCGCTGCCACTGAACCTGCTGGTCAGCCGCGAGATCGATTTGCGCGGCACCTTCCGCTTCCACAGCGAATTTGCCCAGGCGGTGGACCTGCTCAATCGCCAGATCGTCGACGTGCGCCCGGTGATCTCGCACACCGTGCCATTTGAACAGGCGGTGCAAGCCTTTGAACTGGCAGCGGACAAGACCCAGGCGATGAAGGTGGTGCTGGATTTCGGGGTGCCGGACTTGGGCTGAGGATCAGCGCTCTTCGAGCCGATCACGCAAAAACCGATGGCTCGCGGAAAACAACCGCCGGTAGGTGAGCAACACCGCGCCTACCGTGCCCAGCGCCGACGACGCGGCGATCAGAAACATGATCACGATCTGATAACGCACCGCGTCCACCGGGCTCTCTCCCGCCAGCACCTGCCCGGTCATCATGCCGGGCAGGCTGACGATGCCGACCACGGTCATCTGGTTCAGCGTCGGGATCATCCCCGCGCGCACGGCCTGGCGGATCGCTTCCTGCGCCGCTTCCCAGCGTGAGCCGCCGAGGGCCAGGATCATCTCGATGGTATTGCGGCCCGAGGTCAGTTCCTGGGTCATGCGCTCAATCCCCAGGGACACCCCCGTGAGGGTATTGCCGAGGATCATCCCCAGGATCGGAATCGCATATTGCGGCTCATACCACGGGTGGATGCGAATCACCGCAAACAGCCCCACCGCCGTCACCAGCCACGAACTGCCCCACACCGACAAAATGCTGTCGACCCGCTGCCCCCGGTACGTGCGCCGCCCGCGCCCCGCTGCCGACAGGCCGGCGATCAGGGTCATCGCACACATTAACGGCAGCACCACGTACCAATAGGCGAACTCGAACACCCAGCCCAGCAAGTAACCGATGGCCAACAGTTGCACCACCGTGCGCACCGCCGCCCACAGTAACTGGCGGCCCAGCCCCAGGCGCAACAGCAACGACAGCGCGCCGTTGATCAGGATCAGCGAGGCGGCGATGCCCATGTCCAGGGCCGTGAGATTCTGATAGTTCATGGCTGGGTTGCCTCGCTCAACACGCCGGCGCTCATCTGCAGGTGGATGGCGCTCATGCGTCGGGCCTGGTCGAGGTCGTGGGATACCCAGATATAGGCGCGGCTGTTATCAGCGCTGAACCAGGCATCGATCAGCGCTTCGACATCGCGAGAGGACGCCGGGTCGAGGGCCGCCGTGGGTTCGTCCAGCAACAGCACTTCCGGGTTGAGCTGCAGGGTGCGGATCAGCGACACCACCTGGGACTCCCCGCCCGACAGGTCACTGGCATTCTTGGCCAGAAAGTCCGGCGCCTTGCCGGCATGCTCCAGCAGTGCGGTGACCGCCGCCAGATCAAAACGGCGCTGGCGCAGGGTCTTGAGGCTGAAGGGGAAGCGCAGGTTGTCTTCCACCGTGCCCTCAAGCAGCGCCGGGCGCTGGGACAGGTAGCTGATATGGCTGCGGTAATGCGGGATTTGCGGGTTGGCGATGGGCTGGTTATTCCACAGGATCTGCCCTGAGGAAGGCACGTCCAACAGAGCCAATGCCCGCAGGAACACGCTCTTACCTGAGCCCGAAGAACCGGTGATGGACACCCGGTCGGCGCGGTTCAAGGTGAAATTCGTGGGTTGCAGCAAGGGCAACTGGCGGCGTTCATCCATGCGCGTAAGGGCGCGGGTTTCGATCAGTGCGCTCATGGACGCGGCCTTCCTGTTCATACGATTGGGCGCAATGGTGCCGCATGGGGAGGACCGGGTCAAAAAGTGGAAGGGGGCTTAGGGCCAAGCTCAAAAACTTGTCAGACGTTTCTGTTTCTACCCGTTCCTAGCCGAACGGTCAGTTGTTTGGGGTTGCATCATTCATCAGCATCTTCCTGGCGCTATCGCGGCGCGATTCCCTCGCATGACTCCACACCAGAACGGTGCTTGAGTCTCTCTGCACGCTTAAAAAGGAAGTGATATGGAAGCCACCCACCTATGAGGCGCTACAACATCACCCACGACGCAAAGACAACGGCCTGACAGCGGTGCGGATCGCGTGCCCGTTACCCGGGCCCGATGGAATGCAGACAAGAGCGCGATGGTGGCGGTGCTGGACGGCATCAGCATTACCTGGACGCCGAACAATGGGCCGGTGGTCAGCACGCCAAGCCCTTATCCAGGCACGCCGGAGCGGTTGGATAACCTGCTGGTGCACCCGATTGCGCCGGGGCAGGATACGGGGATTACGCACTACCCGGGGCGGAATGCCAAGGATGTTACCTGGCAGGATACGATCATTACGTTTCCTGCTGACTCGGGTGTGGCGCCGTTGTATTAGGTGTTTGCCAAGCCGATGGTTTATCCGTTGGAGGTGGGGCAGCCATTAGATTTGATGAGCCGTAGTCGTAAAGACGGCTTGGACATCGATCATATTCCAGCGCAGAAAGCGCTGGAGTTGGCATTGAAGCGTCGTATCGCGGATTTAGGAGGCGAAGAAATTCAGCATTTTTACGCCGAGCGGCCAGCATTGCAATTCCTACGAGGGCAGAGACCTCCTGCGTACTAACGATCAACCGGTCGACGGTTGATTTCAACACCTGCGCCGAACTCGCTAGACTCGCGCGCTCACTTAAAAAGGATGCCTCATGGACGACCAGAAACCTACCGATGTGCCCGCTGCACGCTTTAGCGTCGCAGGGTTATGGAATGTGATAAAGCGTCAAAGCCTGCCGATCGTGCTGCTGCTGTTTGCGCTGTTTTATTCAAACGGGTACGCGTATCTGGAGACTTACAACAATAAGCTCGGAGTGCCCGTTAACCGGTTGGGCTACGACACGTATCAGTACGTGGTATATGGCGGTAACGACATTCTGGTCAAGCTGGCCGCGTTATTGATTGCCAGCGCCGCAGTGCTGATTTTTGCCTGCCTGATGTACTTCACAGAGAACCCGGAGCGTGTTGTTCCCAGCAGAGCGTTGGCGCCCCACACACGTCGCTACAAGCTGCTGCGAAGACTGGAGAAGAGTTACAGCAAAGCAACGACGCAGATCCTCGGCGCCTTGCTGGTCAGCGTGTTGGCGTTTTTCGCCTGGCTCGTGTGGACGCTGGCCTATGCTCAATCAATAGCGCATGGAAAGTTGAGAGCGTATGAAACAATCCGTGATTGCGAGCCCTCCGCCGTCCAACTCAAAAACCTCGACGCGATCACCGCCTGCATCGTCGGCGAAAGCGACGACATGCTGTACCTCATCGACAAACACGCTCAAGGCAACGAAATCCTGTTTCAGGAGCTCAGCCTACCCAAAGAAAGCATTCGCTCGACCACAGGCACTAAGACCCCACTGAAAAAGCCCGATTGAACCTGCAGCCGGATAATGTGGGAGGGGGCTTGCTCCCGATGAGGGCGTATCAGTTGATGAATCTGTCACTGATATTCCGCTATCGGGAGCAAGCCCCCTCCCACAGTTTGACCCAGTACGTCAGCTAAACCGGCGGGCTATGTGCAGTTACGGCAACGGCTCGAACTTCAACGCGCTCAAGCTCTGCACCTTGTCTTCACGCACCATTTTGTACTCGGTGTTCGGGCCGATCCAACGCTCCCAGATCGCGTCGATTTCCCCGGCCTTTTCCATTGCCATCAGCGACTCGTTGACCTTGGCCAGAAACGCCGGCTCATCGCGGCGCATGCCTGCGCCGATGGGTTCCAGGGCCATCGGTTCCTTGGCAATCGCCAACTCGACACCGCCGGCCTTGGCCTGGTTGACCAGCTTGAGGGCGGTCATGGTGTTGGTCACCAGGCCCACCACTTTGTTCTGCTGCAGGGCCATATACGCCGAGCCGGTGTCCTGGAAGGTCACCGGGGTGGCGCCGGCGAGGCGGATCGATTGCTCGGAGGTGGAGCCCTTGGTGGAGCTGATGCGCTTGTCCTTGAAGAAGCTTTTCGGCTGGTCGGCATTCGCCGCGCGCACCACCAGGGTTTCCTTGGCGACGTAGTAAGGGTCGCTGAACTGGATCTGTTCGGCGCGGGTCTTGGTGTAGGCCAGGTTGGCGAAGATCACGTCGACACGGCCCATCTTCACTTCCGGAATACGTGCTTCAACCGACAGCGGCTTGAGTTCCAGGGCCACGCCGAGGGTCTTGGCCAGGGCCTTGCACAGGTCGACGTCCATGCCCACCAGCTCGCGGGTTTTCGGGTCGGGCGCGGAGAATGGCGGCACGTCGGCGTACACGCCGCAGCTCAGGGATTGCTTGGCCATGATGTCGCTCAATTGGTCGGCGTGTGCCACGGCCATGGCCAACGGCCCCAATGCCAGCGCAGTAAACAGATGCTTCATACCCATGGGAAATCTCCAGAAAGTTGGACAAGCAAAATGGCAGAGGGAGCAAAGCCGTCGCGGCTCAATGAGCCCGCAGGTCGGCGATAAAGCGTTGCGCTCGCGGGTGCGAAGGCTGGGTGAAGAAGGCGTCGGGGCTGCTCTTTTCCAGAATCTGCCCCGCGTCCATAAACCAGATGGTGTCGGCCACTTCACGGGCGAAATTCATCTCGTGGGTCACGCACATCATGGTCATGCCGTCCTTGGCCAAGCCTTTCATCACGCTCAGCACTTCACCGACCATTTCCGGGTCGAGGGCGCTGGTGGGCTCATCGAACAGCATCACCGGCGGCTCCATCGCCAACGCGCGGGCAATCGCCACGCGTTGCTGCTGACCACCGGAGAGCTGTGCCGGGTAGGCGCCGGCCTTGTGGGCCAGGCCGACGCGGTCGAGCAGTTCCATGGCTTTTTGCTTGGCCGCCGCGCCCTTGAGGTTGCGCAGTTTGTTCGGCGCCAGGGTGATGTTTTCCAGCACCGACAAGTGCGGGAACAGGTTGAAGCTCTGGAACACAAACCCCACGCGGCTACGCAGGCGGTTGATCTGCGCGTCAGTGCCGTGCACATCCTGGCCGTCAAACAGGATCTGGCCGTTCTGGATGTCTTCCAGGCGGTTGACCGTGCGAATCAAGGTCGATTTACCCGAGCCCGACGGGCCGCACAGCACCACTACTTCACCAGGTTGTACCTCGGCGGTGATGTCGGTGAGCGCCTGGTATTCGCCGTACCATTTATTGATTTTCGAAAACATGATCATTGGATGCATGAGCGCAGCCCTCTTCAATTATCGGTGGCCAGCAACGGTGCGCCAGGCAGGGTTTGCCCGCCGTCGCCCAGGCGCTTGCGCGCAATGCGTTGCTCTACCCAGCCGGCCAGGCGCGTCAGGCCGAAGCACAGCAGGTAGTAGATGATCGCCAGGATGAAAAACACCTGGAACGGCTTGGTCAGCAACTGGTTGTTGACCTGATTGGCGGCAAAGGTCACTTCCTGCACGTTGATCACGTAGCCCAGGGAGGTTTCCTTGATGATCGAAATAAACTGGCTGATCAGGCTCGGCAGCGCGTTGTAGAGCGCCTGGGGCAAAATCACCCAGAGCGTGGTGCGCACGTAGCCCAGGCCCAGGGCGCGGGACGCTTCGTACTGGCCGCTGGGCAACGCCTGGATACCGCCGCGGATGATTTCGCACAGGTAGGCACTCTGGTAGATCACCAGGGTGCAGAGCATGGTCATGAAGCCGGTGATGTTATGGCCGATCAGCAACGGCACCAGGAAGTAGGTCCAGAAGATCACCATCAGCAACGGAATGCCGCGCAGCACGTAGACCCACACCGTGGCGACCCAGTACAGGCCCTTCCACGGCGACACCCGCGCCAGTGCCAGCAACAAGCCGAACGGGAACGCCAGCAGCAACGCCAGCGCGGCCAGGATCAAGGTGCTCGCCAGGCCACCCAAGGGGCCGTGGGGGTATTGGCCGATGAGGAACAGCGCCCAGTTGTTCTGCAGGATTTGCACGATATCGAACATCGCCATCTACCTCGCCAGGGCTTTGCTGTAGTGCCGCGCGAGCAACGCGCCGGCGCCCATCAGCAGCAGGGAAAACGCCAGGTAGAACACCGTGGCCACCAGGTACGACTCAAAGGTGCGGAACGTATAGTTCTCCACTTCACGGCTGGCGTAAGTCAGTTCCATCACGCCAATCGCCATCGCCAGGCTTGTGTTCTTGAACAGCAGCACGGTGTGGTTGATCAGCGACGGCAGGCAGTTGCGCACGCCCTGGGGCAGGATCACGTAGCGCATCGAACGCACATACCCCAGGCCCAGGGCCCGCGACGCTTCAGTCTGCCCGGCGGGAATGGCGCGCAGGCCGCTGCGCATGTCTTCACAGAAATACGCGGCCTGGCACAACCCCAGGGCGATCACCGAGAACAGGTATTCGGTGTTGTGGCTGGCCAGCCACAGCTGCGCATGTTCGCTGAGCAGCGTCGGCACGCCGAAGTACCACAGCATCAGTTGCACCAGCGTCGGCACATTGCGGTGGTAGGACACGTACCCCGCCACCAGGCGGTCGGCCAGCGTGTTGCCGGTCAGGCGCACCGTGACCAGCGTCAGCGCCAGCACCATCGCCAGCAGCCAGGCGAACAACGCCAGCTGCAAGGTCATTTCGATGCCCTTGACGATCAGCTCGGCGTACTCGCCTTGCAGAATCGCGGCCAAATCGAAGTCTTGCTTCATGGTCAATCCCTATCGGCATTGGGCTAGGGCAGAAATCAAAATCACCCGGCGTGGCCGTGGCGGGATACAGCGATGACGGATCGATCCGTTCTGTTTTAAGGGGCTGTTTTCAGCCCTGGTAGTCCTGCGGCCGTGCGGTGGAGAGCCCGCCCGGCACCTGCAAGGTCGGGGTGATTTCCATGTGCCCGATGTTCACCGCAATCGGCGCGGCAATCGCAAAGGCGATGGCGTTGGCGATGTCTTCGGCCTGGGGCAACTCAAAGCCTTCGACGAAGCGCTTGTAGGTTTCTTCGGAATCACCGTGCACGTGGGCGAAGATATCCGTGGCCACGCGCCCCGGGCAGATCTCGGTGACACGCACGCGCTTGCCGAACGCATCGATGCGCAGCTGGCGCGAGAGCATGCTCACGGCCGCCTTGGTCGCGTGGTACGTGGAGTTACCGCCAAAGTTGTAGGCCGCGGCAATCGAGCTGATATTGATGATGTGCCCGCAATCGCGTTCGACCATGCCCGGCAGCGCCAGGCGCGCCAGGTGCAGCACGGCGCGCAGGTTGACGTCGATCAGCAGGTCGATGCCGTCGGCGTCGGCCTTGAGCAAGGATCCGGGTTTGTCGACGCCGGCGTTGTTGACCAGGATGTCGAAGGTGTTTGCGGCGAACAACCGGGTCAGCCCGGCGAGGTCGGTGACGTCGATGGCGTGGGCGATGCAACCGGTCCTGGCCGCCAGTTCCTGCAACTTGTCGGCACTGCGGGCCAGGGCATGCACCTGCACGCCTTCCTGGCACAGGCGCTCGACAACGGCGGCGCCGATGCCGGAGGAAGCCCCGGTGACCAGCGCGGTTTTGTAGTCGGAAAATGGCATGGGGAAATCCTTGTGCTCCGGGTTATGGTTCGACTCTATCCAGCCTTCAGGCGCTGGACCAAGACGCAATGATTGTGTGGCGATAAGGCCTGCTTATGACGCGGCCAGCAGTTGAGAAATCGGGATTATGCAGCCGCCCATGCGCTCTATTTCCTGGCGAATGGTGCGCGCCAGTTCCACCGCACCAGGGGTGTCGCCGTGCAGCAGGATCGAATGGGCCGGCACCCGCAGCACCTTGCCGCTCAGCGCCGTTACGGTGCCCTCCTCCAGCAACTGCCGCACCCTGTGCAGCACGGCCGCCGGCTGCTTGATCACCGAGCCTTCGACCTTGCGCGGAACCAGCAGGCAGTCGTCGTCATAGGCGCGGTCGGCGAGGAAGGTGGTGGCCACGCGCAGGCCACATTTTTCCGCCGCACCTTCAATGGCGCGGCTGCTGGACGAGCTGATGATCAGCGTGGGGTCGAAGGCCGCCACCGCCCGCACCAACGGCTCGGCCAGCGCGGCGTCGGCGGCGGCCATGTTGCCCATGGCGCCGTGAAAGCTCATGTGGGTCAGGCGGTGACCATTGACCGCCGCAATCCCGGCCAGGGCGCCGAGCTGGTAGATCACATAGGTGGCCAGTTCCTTGATCTCGATATTCATCTGGCGCCGACCAAAACCCATCAGGTCAGGAAAGCCCACATGCGCCCCCAAGTCGATGCCACCGGCCTTGGCCAGGCGCACGGTGGTGTCCATGATCAGCGGATCACCGGCGTGGTAACCGCAAGCGACATTCGCCGAGGAAATCAGGCTCATCAGCGCTTCATCCTCGCCCATGCGCCACGGGCCAAAGCCTTCGCCGAGATCAGCGTTCAAATCGATCTTCATGCCTGATGCTCCAAGCCAAGGAAAGCTTCGCCATAACCGACGGTGGTACCGCACGGCACGCGAATATCGATGACACGTGCGGCCGTCGGGCTGCGCTGGGGCAACAGCAGTTCACCCACTTGCAGCACCGCCACCAGTTGCCCGGCGCAGAGCTGATCACCCACGGCCACGAACGGCTCGCGCAGTTCGGGATGGGTCAGCAGCAAGCGCCCCAGGCCGGTGGTACGTAGCACCGGGCCGTCCACCGCAACGGCGGCAGGCGCAGCAACGCTGACGGGCTCGCCACCGCGCCTGAGGGTCAGCTGTACACCCGGCCGACTGAATTCGGCGCCGGCCAGGTGGTGTTCCTTGAGCCACTGTGCCAATTGGCGAATTTCCGAAAGGGTCATGCTTTTACTCCTTCACGGTGCAGATCCACCAGGCGGCCGACCTCGCGCAAGTAACGTCGATTGCTTTCCAGCGCCTCGACGGCCTGGTCATAACTGCACTCGATAAAGCGCACCTTGCTGCCAATCGGCGCCTGGCCGAGGCGCCACAAATCCGCCTCGATGACGCTGCCGAACTTGGGATAGCCGCCGCTGGGTTGGGCGTCGCGCATTTGGATAATCGGCTGGCCGCCATGGGGCACCTGGATCACGCCGGGCACGATGCCGTGGGAGCGGATTTCCATCGGTGCGACAGGCAGCAGTGGTTCGCCTTCCATGCGGTAGCCGTAGCGGTTGCTCTGGGTGGTGATCTTCCACTCGCCAGCCCAGAACGCCGCACGGGAGGCTTGCTGAAAACGTTCATACTCGGCGGCGGGCAGCACACGCATGGCGGGCACGCCGTCGACGTGCAACGCCAGCGCCAAGCTGGGGGCCAACACACCAAAGTCCAACGGCAACGGGCTGATGCCAGGGCGCAGCGCCCCCAGCCGATCACCCTGTTGCAGTGCGCGGCCGTCGAGGCCGCCGAACTCGCCGCGCAATTGAGTGCTGCGCGAACCCAGCACCGCCGGCACATCCACACCACCGGCCAAACACAGGTAGGCGCGGCTGCCGGACGTTGGGTAACCCAGGTTCAACACCTGGCCCTCGCGGCCTTGGCACACCCAGTTCGGCGGCAGCGGCTGGCCGTCGAGGGTGGCATCGCAGGCGGCACCGGTCACGGCAAAGGCGCAGTCCTGCAGCAGGCGCACTTCGAACGGAAACAGCGGTATTTCAATCGCAGCGGCGTCTTCAGGATTGCCCAGCAGCAGGTTGCCCAGGGCCAGGGCCAGGTGGTCCATGGCGCCCGAGGTGCCCACGCCGTAACCGAGGCTGCCGAAGCGGCCGAAGTCCTGCACGGTGGCCAGGGCGGTGGCCGATAGAATCTCGATCATCGAATG
>Ga0302347_1000554_pt1 | contig 57612 bp, 52 predicted proteins | sample PhyWR1_FD_202178 | JGI IMG/M metagenome (GOLD analysis project Ga0302347, IMG submission 202178) | Leaf surface microbial communities from wheat plants in UC Gill Tract Community Farm, Albany, California, United States - DLSL W.R1 (v2)... | ecosystem: Host-associated > Plants > Phyllosphere >... | reverse complement strand
AAAACTGTTGATATTTCTAATTCTCCCAATGTATATTCATTCAATTGTGAAAATAATAAGATAACAAGTTTGAATATAACAGGATGCCCAAAATTAGAACAGTTATCTTGTAATAATAACCTACTGCCATCATTGAATATAAGTAATCTAGCTGCTCTGAAATATTTGGATTGTAATAATAACCTGCTGGAAACACTAAATACGGTTAATAGCTCTAAACTATCTGTAGTAAATAGTAATAATAATAAACTTACAACATTAGATTTTCAGAACTATGTCGATTTGTCAACCTTAGATGCGAGTGATAATTCATTGACATCTGTAAATGTTTCGGGCTGTACTAATTTGACAAAGATTAATGTAAGCAATAACCAATTGACTTCGTTAAATGTTATTGGTAACGGAAATCTTAGCATACTGAATGCTGCAAATAACCAACTTACAGATTTGAATATCCTGTCCAATTCAAAATTATCTGAATTAAGTTGTGATCACAATAAACTTTCCACTTTAGATGCGACAGGGTCAACACTCTTAAAGGACATTAATTGTGATAATAACCTATTGACTAATTTATCAATTAAAAATTCTACTGTCAATAACATAAGTTTTGCAGCAAACAATACATTGACAAATATCTGTTGTGATGCTATTGAAATTAATGCGATTTCAAATCTTGTGTCGCAATATGGATATACAAATTGCTCGGTTAACAGTAGTTGTAATCTAATAACGGATGAAGAAATTATAATTCCTGATCCTGTTTTTAAAAGCAGATTACTAGCATTGCCAAATGTTGACACAAACAAAGATGGAATCATCCTCAAGAGTGAAGCAGAAAAAGTGACCGAACTTTACATTTACTCTTATAATAGCGATTCTCCGACAAAAATTGAAAGTCTAGAAGGAATCAAATATTTTAAGAATTTAGAAAAACTAGATTGCCATTATAATAATATTGCCAATCTTGATGTAAGTGGATTAAATAAACTGAAAGAATTATATTGTTATAATAGCGAGACGTATAAAAAACTGGTCAGCATAAATCTCACAAATTGCCCTTCTTTAGAAAAATTGGATTGTCGTTATAATCTGTTGACAAAGATTGATATAACCGAAAATCCTCTTCTGACGGATTTAAATTTTTCTAATAATATCGTTTCAGAATTTATAGTAAACAATACTAATAAGTTAGTGAAATTACAATGTGCTAATAATAAATTAACCAGTTTAAACCATGCAACATTCCCAGAACTTGTCGAATTGTTTTGTAGTAATAACAAATTGAGTTCTTTAATACTACAAAATAATTACCCGAAGATTCAAAAAGTTTCTTGTGGTAACAATCTAATTAAAACTATCGATATTTCTAATATCAATACGCTTGCAGAGTTTAGTTGCTGGGATACTTTAACTGATATTAAAGTTGAAAATTGCCCTGATCTGAAAAAACTTGATATCCCGCAAGGCCGCATAAGTAGTTTGACAATCAAGAATTGTGATAAATTGGAAGATCTTAATATTTATTTCAATTTAATGACAGAATTAGATGTTTCTAATTTGCCAAATTTAAAATCATTCACCTTTAGTGGTAATAATTTGTCAAAAATAAATGCTGAGAACTGTACCAAATTGAACATAACCAATTATGATGAAAATTATAATTTACAATATGGTAATTTTAAGAATTGTGCTTCATTAGAGAAATTTTCTTCCTCATCACATCAGCTATCAGCTTTATTTTTAGATAATTGTGTGAAATTAAAAGATTTGATACTTAGTTATTCTAATTTAACCTCATTAGATCTGAGCACTTTGTCAAGTCTTGAAACGACAGACACTTTTGGTAGTGATCAACTTGCGACCATTACTTTTAATCCAACTAATAATCTAATAAGATCTCTTAAAGTTTGGAAGAATGATCTGTCAAATTTGGATTTACAATATTTAACAAAACTTCAGGTGTTAGAGTGTCATGAAAACAAGCTAACCAGCCTAGATATATCCAAAAATACAGAATTAAAAAACTTAAACATTTTCTTGAATAATTTAACTGAGGTAGATGTTACAAAAAATGTTAATCTTAGCTCATTGATCTGCAGTAGTAATCAACTTTCTGATTTGGATGTTACAAAAAATACAAACCTTATCTCTTTGAATTGCGATAATAATCAGCTAACCCAATTAGATGTTTCTCAAAATAAAAAATTAATGTTACTTCAATGTGGGAATAATAATTTGAAAACCCTGGACCTATCAAATAACACCAGTCTATATGAAGCTTATTTCAATTTCAATCTAAATTTAGAAAATTTATTTTTAAAAAATGGTGAAAATCAGGTGTTTGGAGATTACTCTCAGGGACCTTTTTTCAAAGATACAGCTATCAAATACATTTGCGCCGATGATTCTGAAGTTGAAACTATTAAAATGATTTTAGATGATGAGGGAAAAACCGCTAGTGTGAGCACCTATTGTTCTTTCACTCCAGGCGGAAACTTCAACACTGTCTCAGGAACTGTAAAAATAGATGCCAACAACAATGGTTGTGATGCGGGCGACAATCCTTTCGAATTCCTGAAATTGAGAATCAATGATGGAACCACTTCTGGAGAAACTTTCGTTCAACAGAATGGAAAGTATGAATTCTATACACAGGCGGGTAATTTCAATATCACAACGCTAGCGGAAAATCCGGCTTTGTTCAATGTTTCTCCGGCAAATTTTTCCACTAATTTTGCAGATTCCAACAATAATGTTTTCACTCAGGACATTTGTGTGACGGCCAATGGAACTCAAAATGATGCGGAAGTGGTGATCGCTCCGCTTACTGCAGCCAGACCAGGCTTCGATGCGACATACAAATTGGTTTGGAGAAACAAAGGTAATACAATATTGTCCGGCAAGGTTGTCCTTAATTATGACCACAACAGAATGGTCTTCCAAAGCAGTTCTTTACCATATTCAGTTATCAGTAATGGTTCTATAGAATTCGATTATAGTAATTTGAAACCTTTTGCGAATGGATCAACGGAATTGGTTTTCACGATCAATACGCCGACCGATCCTACCAATCCGGTAAACTCAGATGATATTCTGCCGTTCAATGCACAGGTCACGCCAAATATGAGTGATTTGACACCGGAAGATAATAACTTCAAATTCGAGCAAAAGGTTGTCAATTCATTTGACCCGAATGACATTGTTTGTATGGAAGGAGAGATCATCCCTACAGCAGCAGTTGGAAAATACATGCATTATGTTGTCAATTTTGAGAACACAGGAACAGCAGAGGCAGAAAACATCGTTGTGAAGATGAATATCGATCCAGCGGAATTTGATATCAATACGTTACAACTACAAAATGCGTCTGCAGATGTTACAACTGTAATTACAGGGAACGATATAGAATTCAGATTCAAAAAAATAAAACTGAAGGCTGGCGGTCATGGTAATGTATTGCTAAAAATGAGATCGATGACAAATCTACAGGAAGGTGATACGGTAAATAACAAAGCTGATATCTATTTTGATTATAATTTCCCTGTTGCGACCAATGAGTATGTTACCACGATATTGGACGAACATTCTGTCCTGAATGCCAAAGTAAACTATGAGGCGGCTGCATTTTCTTCAAATAATTATACAATTGATTTTGATGCAAGCTTCAGTACAGGAGACATCGTTTCTTACGCTTGGGAATTTCCAAATGCCGCTTCCGTTTCATCCACATCTGCTATTAAACCAGTGGTCACTTATAATGTTGCTGGAAATTATACAGCGAAGTTGACCGTTTCTGATGCAGATAACAATATTTCTGTAAAAACGGTTACTTTCAGAGTAGGAAACACAACAGCAGACCTTTCTACAGGCCGAGATAATGACGGAAATTTCATTGCGGTTGATGCGGACGACGACGATTGGAAAGGTTATGATATCAATGGAACAGAACTTACTCCAAAGATCAGAACGACTTACACAGGATGGGGAAATGCTGATATCTCAAACGGGAACAATAGCCGATGGATCAGCTTGAACAATTTCGAAGGTTATTATAACTATAAAAGTAGAGCCTTCACGATTCCAAATAATGCAACAGATGCCAAACTGAATCTTAGAAGTTTGTCCTTTGTAAGAAACTGGACCTATTTGGTGAAAATAAATTCAGATGGTAGCGAGACAGAAACAGAGATCACAAGAACGCAATGGCTTAGTGATGGCTTTAAAGGTTGGCTGAATAGCAGAAGCCCGAAAGTCGATAATTATGCGTTGTCTCCGGGAACATATTATATCAAAGTTTTGGTGTATTCCAATAACTCTACCGTAAGAGAATCTCTGGATGTGAATGCAATTGTAACGAGCTCTACAGGACTTATGAATGCAAATAAAATAGTTCCACCAACAATAACGCTCCAGACACAGGAGATGACAAAACAGAAAGTAAAGGTTTATCCAGTGCCTACACACGGCGAACTAAATATTGATAGTGATTCTGAAATATTGTCCGTGAAAGTTCATGATGCGGTCGGACGCATTTTGGAAAAGAAGCACTTTGCACCATCAAAAAGTGTGAAACTTACAATCAATAGTGGTAAAGGTCTTTATTTCTTGATAATAATGACGAAACAAGGAATTGTCAATCAAAAAATAATTAAAGAATAACACAAATGTCTTTTCAATAAAAAATCCCGATTCAATTTTTGAATCGGGATTTTTTTATTCATGAAATTTAACATCACGGACATTCAGAAAATGCGAGACATTACCTTTCCAATGATTTTCTTCTATTGTGAATGCCAAATCAAATTGTTTATTTCTGAAATCATCTGCAAACTGCCCAAATCGGAAACCGACGCATTCTACATTCCGACCATTATTGGGTTGAGAAATATTAAATTTTAAATGAGTGCTTTCTTTTCCCATCAACCTTACATAGCCATTAACTTTCACGTTTTTTAGAACCAGGACCGGTTTCATATTTTGTGGTCCGAAAGGTGCTAACTTTCTGTGGAAGTTGATAAACTCACGATTGAGATCTTCTGGATTTACAATGCTGTCCACATAAATAGTTGGATCTTTCTGATGTTCCTGAATATTATCCTTTACATAATTTTCAAAACGGATCTTGAACTCCTCGAATTTCTCTTTTTCCATAGAAAGTCCTGCAGCAGCTTGATGTCCACCAAATTTCATGAAAAGGTCAGAACAATGTTCCAAAGCTTTATGAATGTCAAAATCAGAAACTGATCTTGCAGATGCGACCAATTCCCCATTATTTCCTTCGGTAAAAACCAAAGTCGGTTTGAAGTAATTTTCTATCAATCTAGAAGCTACAATACCAATCACGCCCTTGTTCCAGCTAGGATCATAAACGATGGTTGAAAAGCATTCAGTTTTTTGAAGTTCCAAAGCCTGGCTCATCGCGGATTGAGTAATGTTGATGTCCATCTCTCGGCGTTCATCATTTAAATTAATAATTTCATCCACAATTTGTTGCGCTTGTTTCAAATTGTCCGAGATCATCAGTTCTACAGAAGCTTTTGCGTGAGAGATTCTTCCCGCAGCATTTATTTTCGGTGCAATGTCAAAAACGATATTTGATATTTCAAAATGGGCTAATTTTTCTTCCGGGATTAATAATCTTAATCCAAATTTTCTTGTTTTTCTAAGAAATTTAAGACCCTGTTTTGCTAAAACTCTGTTTTCTCCGGTCATGGCAACAATATCAGACGCAATGCTGATTGCCAAAAGATCGGTGAGCTCAAAAAGTTCACTTTCCGGAATTTTGTAAATAGTATTAAGACCTTGGCAAAGTTTGAAACCAACGCCACAGCCACTCAATTCTTTATAAGGATATCGGCAGTCTTTTCTCTTAGGATCCAGAACGGCAATTGCTTTCGGCAGTTCATCACCAGGAAGATGGTGGTCACAGATAATGAAATCTACACCAACCGAATTGGCAAGGTCTATTTTATCAATGGATTTTATTCCACAATCCAGCGCAATGATCAAAGAGAATCCTTGTTCTTTGGCAAAATAGATACCTTCATCAGAAATGCCGTAACCTTCTACATTTCTGTCAGGAATATAAAAATCAAGGTATTTTTTATCAACTATTTTGCTGAGATACAGATACATCAGTGCAACGGCAGTGGTTCCATCTACATCATAATCGCCATAAACCAGAATTTTTTCTCCATTTTCTATAGCCGTTGCAATGCGTTCTACCGCTTTTTGCATATCAGCCATCAAGAAAGGATTGTGGATATCTGCGCCGTTTGGTTTGAAGAACTCGCGCGCTTTTTGGTAATTGTCGATGTCGCGCATGACCAAGATTTTGGATTCTAAAGTTCCAAAACCAATAGAAGAAATCAGTCCGTCAACAATCTCTTCGTCCGGTTCAGTTTTATAGATCCATTTTTGACTCATAATTACAAAAGTAACGAAAAAAAATGGCTTTGGGAAATTAAAAAAGGCTGCCAAATTATTAGCAACCCTTTTATAAATTGGATGAGATTTCCGATTATTCTTTGATGAATTTCTTGGTCTCTATTCCCGAACTAGTATCGATGGAAACCAGATAATGTCCTTTGACAAAAGAAGAAACATCGATTTTCAAATTTTTATCAGAACTATTTTCTGTTTTGATCAAGGATCCTTTTACATCATAAATTTTTATTGATTTAAGGATGTCTTCGGATTTGATGTTGATGAAATTTGATGTTGGATTAGGGAAAATATTGATTTCAGTTTTAGCAACATCAGAAACCGACAATTGATCCAAATCTTTGATGATGATGTTGTCTACAATAAAGCCACTACCATCATTATCAAATTCGAAATTTAGATCATTGGCTCTTACAACTTTGGCACCTAAAGCGGAAGTGTGAACCAGCTGATTGTCCAAATAATATTTTACATTTTTGTCTGTTATATGATCGATTTCAATTCGGAGATTATACCATTTTCCAGGAGTCCAACTTCCGAGATCTTTGAAATTTACGTCACTGTCAGCATATAGCTTACCGCTATACATAAAATTAAATCCCCCAGCCCAGGAATAATTGCCATTGTTGTTATAGTATAATGACAATAGGTAATAGTCTGAACTGTCCAGTTTTTCCAACTTCACATCTGCAGAAACAGAAAGTCTATTATATTCTGGGATTTTTTTGAAAAGGAAAGACATATTTTCTGTGTAATTTCCATTACTGGTTACTTCTACAGAATTGTTCCCATCTGAAGCTTTTCCAGAAACAACCTTGAAATTATTGTTTGGAACATTATCAGTTTTAATGGTCCATTCTTTTTGTCCTACAACAGTTCCGAGGCTGTAACCTTCAGACGTTTCAAAAGATATCTTTTGTTGAGCCGATAATGATACAGATAAAGCAATTGTTAAAGAGAATAAATTTTTCTTCATAAATAAATTAAAGGGAAGCGAATTTAAATAAATTATTATTAATTCACTTAAAATCAATAAAAAACCTTCCGAAAAAAATCGAAAGGTTCTATATAAAAGTCTATATTCTCTAAATGCTATTTCGTGTGATTCATCGCATTGGCATCGATGTTCACATTCAGTCCTTGCGCCACTCTCATTCCCAATTCGATATTTGCTCGGAAGAAGTGACAAAGCTGACGATTGATGATTTCGTCACGTTTTGGTCCGTCAATTCCACTCATATGTCCAACAATGTTATTCACCAAGGCCGTTCTTGCTTCTTGGTTCAGAGCTTTTGTGTAGAATAGACCTGGCTGTGTGTAATGATCATCATCGTTTTGATTTCTGTCAAAATGTGCCACGCGGGAATTTTCTAGTTCGTATTCCAGGTTTTTGTAAGATTCGGTTGGTTCTACGTCACTGAAGCTGTTTGGGAAATAATTTGGTTTGTCTCCATAATCAGAATCGTCTGCCATATGTCCGGCTCTTTGGAAATTGTTCACAGCAAATGGACATTTGTTGACTTCAAGCTGATGAGAATTAACACCTAATCTGTATCTGTGCGCATCAGCGTAAGAAAATAATCTGCCTTGCAACATTTTGTCAGGAGAAAAGCTGATCCCGTCAACCAAATGACTTGGCGCAAATGCGGATTGCTCTACATGAACAAAATAGTTTCTCGGCACTTCATTCAGTTCCATCACACCCACTTCCTGCAATGGGAATTCATCATGGAACCAGACTTTCGTCACATCAAACGGATTCCAACGCCATTCTTTGGCCTGTTGTTCTGTCATTGTCTGGATGTAAAGTGTCCATTTTGGAAAATTTCCAGCTTCGATGGCGTTTACCAAATCTTCCTGAGAAAAATCTGGATTTTCACCTTTCATTTTTGTAGCCTCATCATCAGAAAAATTCTTGATGCCTTGTTGTGTTTTGAAATGAAATTTGACCCAAGTTCTTTCATTATTGTCATTGATCAAAGAAAAAGTGTGGCTTCCAAAACCGTGCATATGACGATAACCGTGAGGCGTTCCTCTGTCTGACATTAATATCAAAACCTGATGAAGTGATTCAGGATTCAAAGACCAGAAGTCCCACACCATTGTTTTGCTTTTCAAATTGGTTTTCGGAACACGTTTTTGAGTATGGATAAAATCTGGGAATTTTTTTGCGTCCTTAATGAAGAAAACCGGTGTATTGTTCCCTACCAAATCCCAGTTTCCGTCTTCGGTGTAGAATTTCAAGGCAAAACCTCTAGGGTCTCTTTCTGTATCGGCACTTCCCATTTCACCACCAACGGTAGAAAATCTAGCAAACATTTTGCAAGAATTGCCAACTTGAGAGAAGATTTTTGCTCTTGTATATTTAGAAATGTCGTGAGTCACAGTAAAGGTTCCGTAGGCACCAGAACCTTTGGCGTGAACAATCCTTTCGGGAATCCTTTCTCGGACAAAATGTGCAAGATTCTCCTGAAGAATGAAATCCTGCAAAAGTACAGGACCTCTCGGTCCAACAGTTTGCGAATCCTGATGTTCGTAGTATGGCGCACCTACGGAATTAGTTAGTTTTTTCTTATTGTCCATATTTTTGATTTGATAATTATTCTACATTGAAAAGCGAATTTCGATAAAAAAACTTATTTATGAAACAAATTAATAAGTATATTTGCAATAGATAAAATAAATTAGAACGCGTGAATATCCAACAGTTAGAATATCTGATCGCCGTTGATAAATATAAGCATTTTGGCAAAGCAGCACAAGCTTGTTTTATCACGCAACCTACATTGAGTGCAATGATTCAAAAGTTTGAAGATGAACTAGATGTGAAAGTTTTTGATAGAACAACACATCCGATCAGGACGACGGATGCTGGGGGGGAAATCATCAAAGAAGCACAAAAAGTGATTGATTCTGTGATGGAACTGAGAAACAAGGCGAATTTTCTGAATAACATCCTTGCCGGTAAATTGAATCTGGGAATTATCCCAACAGTTTCTACTTATATTCTTCCAAACGAGATCTTTAGTTTCCTAAAAAAGAATCCTCAAATTGAATTGAATATCAAAGAGATGACGACGGAAAGTATCATCAAATCTTTGAAGTCCGGAGAATTGGATGCAGGAATTATCTCTACGCCCTATTCTGCTGCGGATGAGTTTTATCAGGATTTTCTTTTCAATGAGGAATTGATGCTCTATTCTGCAAATCAGGAAGAAGGTGCAAAGAAAGATTGTTTTGTAGTTCCGGAGGATATTGATGTGAACAAAGTTTGGCTTTTGGAAGAAGGAAATTGCCTCAGAACTCAATTCGAGAATATCTGTCACCTGAAAGAAAACTCTCTGAAACCAAATAATCTGGAATTTGCTGCTTCGAATGTCAATACATTGATCCAAATGGTCGATAAAGTGGGAGGGATTACGATTCTATCAGAAATGGGAGTCCAACAATTGTCTGCGGAACAAAAAACTAAAGTTTCCAGATTTATCAAGCCTTTTCCTTTCAGAGAAATGAGTTTGATTTATTACAAGCCAACCTACAAGCAAAAAATAATAGATGAATTAATTTCTGAGATCAGAACATCTATGGAACAAAGGCTTAATTATTATAAAGATTCGAAAAACTATGCCAGCATCAAACCTGAATAAATTCATACTGGATTAATATGAATTGATTTTGAAATCTAAGAATTAGTTTGTAAATTTGCCCTCGATTTTGAATAAACGGAGGAGAACTTTGACTGATTGCAACCTCAATAAAAAATGCTAAAACAGATTTTTTCTCTTTTAGTTCCTTTTTACAATCATCGGTTTATCCTTAAACAAATTAATATAAAAGGAATTTTTATGTCTTATTTATTTACGTCCGAATCAGTTTCTGAAGGACATCCTGATAAAGTAGCCGATCAGATATCTGATGCGCTTATTGACCATTTCTTGGCTTATGACAAAAACTCAAAGGTAGCTTGTGAAACACTTGTAACAACGGGTCAGGTAGTTTTAGCTGGTGAAGTGAAGTCTGAAGCTTATTTAGATGTTCAGCAAATTGCTAGAAATGTCATCAATAAAATTGGTTACACCAAAAGTGAATATATGTTCAATGGTGATTCTTGCGGCGTGATCTCTGCCATCCACGAGCAGTCTCCGGATATTAATCAAGGTGTCGACAGAACTTTGGACGAAACTGATTTCGAAGCCAGAGCAAATGCTCAAGGTGCTGGAGATCAAGGGATGATGTTCGGTTATGCAACCAATGAAACAGAAAATTATATGCCTTTGGCTTTGGATCTTGCACATCAGATTCTTAAAGAATTGGCAGATCTAAGAAGAGAAGGAAACGCAATTCCTTACTTACGTCCCGATGCGAAATCTCAGGTAACGATTGAGTATTCTGATGATCATAGACCCGTGAGAATTGATAGTATTGTAGTTTCTACACAACACGATGATTTCGGAAGTGAGGAAGCAATGTTAGCGAAGATCAAAAAAGATATTATCGAGATTTTGATTCCAAAAATCAAGGCTAAGCAAAAACCGGAGATTCAGGAATTGTTCAATGGTGATATCAAATATCATATCAACCCGACTGGAAAATTCGTCATCGGTGGGCCTCACGGAGATACAGGTTTGACGGGACGAAAAATCATCGTAGATACCTACGGCGGAAAAGGAGCTCACGGAGGTGGTGCTTTCTCGGGGAAAGATCCTTCCAAAGTGGACAGAAGTGCAGCTTACGCAACAAGACACATGGCGAAAAACTTGGTTGCAGCAGGTGTTGCAGATGAAGTTTTGGTTCAGGTTTCTTATGCAATTGGTGTGGCAGAACCTTGTGGTCTTTATATCAATACGTACGGAACTTCAAAACTAAGCATCAATGATGGAGAACTGGCGAAGAAAGTTCAAGTTTTGTTTGATCTAAGACCGTATGCTGTTGAGAAAAACCTTAAGCTGAGAAATCCTATCTATATAGAAACTGCAGCTTATGGACACATGGGAAAAGATTATTATGTGGCTGATAAAACCTTCAACAAAGGATTGAAAAATGAATTAACTTTGAAAGACCTGGAGTTTTTCACTTGGGAGAAACTAGATCGAGTAGAAGATATCAAAAAAGAATTCGGATTGTGATCTGATTTTATAAAAATATTAAAACTGCTTTGTTTTTGGATGAAGCAGTTTTTTTGTTTTTAATTCAAAACATTCTTTTAAAATATCTGATGTTTCCAAAAACTCTTTCGCTACTTTTGTCGTATATAAGATTAAGAAAAATGAAATCAAAAATTTATATCATCATTCTGTTGCTCGCTTTTTGTGGCGCTGCAAAGTCTCAGTTGACAATGCATAAATTCATCAATGCGGGTTATGTTTATCAGAATCAAAGCTTTGGAGAAGTTGGAGGTAAATTGCTATTCTTGAGTAACGATGATGTTCTTTTCCGAGTTGGCGCCTCTGCACTGATGGGTTCGGCAAACAATAAGTTTGCGATAATGCCAAAAGTGAATGCTGATTTTTTACTGAATTTTCAGAAAAATGTAGATTTTTATCACGCCCATTATTTCATCCTGGGAGCAGAAGCAACCAACAAGTATGTCGCTCCGAAAGCTGGATTCAGTCTTTTTGGAATTTTGGATTTGACTGGTGGCTATGCTTTTTCACTTGACAAAGATGGAATCCAAGGCAAAGAATTGAAAGGACTGAATATCAATTTCACAATAAATATCCCGTTAGTTGTGATTAATTGATTTAACTTTTTCATTTTAATTGCATCAAATTAAAAGAAATCGAAAGTTTAACAATTCATTAACATTTTGTTATATCTTTTTTATTATTTTTACAAACCTAAATTAAGCGTATAGAATAAATTTACTTCAAAAAAATAAAAATTAGATCGAATCATTTCATTAGTTGTTTTTATAACTAAGATTTGGTTGGGCTTTATACTTAAGAAGTAATGTTATGAAAACGCAAACTGATAGCCAACTGATTCTACAATATCAAAATGGCAACGAAAAGTCTCTTTCTCTTCTGATCAACAGACACAAAAAGGATCTCTTTAATTTTATATTTTATAAATTAATGGATGAGGATCTTGCGAATGATATTTTCCAAGATACATTTATCAAGATTATCATTACCTTGAAGGAAGGCCGTTACAAAGAAGAGAACAAATTCATTCTTTGGGCAAAAAGAATCGCACACAATCTGATAATCGACCATTACAGATTACAATCCAAAAATATCAAAATCTCTGAAACATCTTATGAAAATGAAGAATTCTCTATTTTTGATATTATAAAAGAACCAGAAAATAATATTGAAGATAAATTAATTGATATTCAAATAAATGAAGATTTGCTAAAAATGCTGATAATGCTGCCAGACAACCAACAAGAGGTTATCAAGCTGAGGTTTTTTGATGGTTTGAGCTTCAAAGAGATTGCAGATCATACAGATACGAGCATCAATACGACACTCGGTAGAGTGAGATATGCATTGATTAATCTTAGAAAAATAATGGAAGAACATAAAATTATTTTGACAAAGTAATAATAAAGATTTTTTTTTAGCGTTATAGTTTTTAAAGAAAGCCTATGAAAAAAAACGACACTTTAACTAAAAAAGCTTTAATGCCAAAAAAAGAAATAATCGATTTTATTCTTAATTATTCTAAGAATCTTCAAACGATAAAAACCAAAAGCAGAAAAACTATTTTAGTCTCAAAAAACTAAACTTTTTAGATTTTTAATAATTGATTTTATGATTGAACTTTCCTACGTGGATCAAAAATGATTAGATTTGTGCCTTATGAAAAACATAAGGCACATTTTTTTTGATCTCGATAATACGCTTTGGGATCACCGCAAGAACGCATATTTAACAATTAAAGAATTATTTTCCCAGCAGAAAATTTCAGAGAAATATGACATTGATTTTGAAGAATTTCACACCACTTATCATATCATCAATGAAAGACTTTGGGAACAGATAAGAGATGAGGAAATTGATAAAGAATATCTCAGAAAACATCGTTTTTATGATACTTTCCTGAAGTTTGGGATTGATGACCAGATTCTTGCAGATTATTTTGAACATCATTTCCTGGATGAAATCCTGAAATATAATGAACTGGTGGACGGTGCCTTAGATTTGCTTAATTATCTCAAAGCCAAGAATTATAAGATGCATATCATTTCCAACGGCTTCCAGGAGGTGACCGAAAGAAAATGTATCCTGTCCGGGATTGCAGATTATTTTGAAACGATTACGAGCGCTGATTCTGTGAACATCCGAAAACCAAGACCAGAGATTTTTGACTATTCACTTAAACTCGCAAATGCTGATAAATCGGAAAGTATTCTGATTGGAGACGATTGGATTGCAGATGTAAAAGGCGCACAGAATTTTGGCATTGATATTATTTTCTTCGATGTTCTGGATGAAAATCCATTGGAAGAAGGTTTGAAGTTTATTAAGAAATTACCAGAAATCAAACAATATTTATAAACAGGAAAAGCCTTTCAATTTTGAAAGGCTTTTGTTATTATTTAGAGTTTCTGAAAATTAGATTCCTAAACTTTCTCTAACTCTTTTTATTGTTTCAGTCGCAATAACTCTCGTCTTTCCAGCGCCTTCCTGCAGTTTTGCTTCCAGCTCATCCAGATTGTTCATATAATAAGTAAATGTTTCTCTTTCTTTCGCAAATCTTGCTAAAATCAAATCCAAAAGCTCTTTTTTGGCGTGTCCGTAACCATAATTCCCAGCCAGATATTTTGCTCTCAATTCTTCGGTTTGCTCATATGTAGCAACCAACTCATAGATGGCGAAAGTCTTGTCCGTTGATGGGTCTTTCGGTTCTTCCAACGTTTTGGAATCGGTTTCTATGGACATCACTTGCTTCTTCAATTCTTTTTCAGGTAAAAAGATATTGATGATATTTCCTCTGGATTTTGACATTTTGTGACCATCGATTCCGGGAACATATTTGGTGTCTTCCTGCAATTCCGCTTGAGGCAAAACCAAAACTTCGCCCATCTGATTGTTGAATCTTGAAGCCACGTCACGTGCGATTTCCAAATGTTGCAATTGGTCTTTTCCAACAGGAACAATCTCTGCATTATACAACAAAATATCTGCAGCCATCAAAATCGGATAAGTGAAAAGTCCGGCGTTCACGTCTTGCAATCTGTCCGCTTTATCTTTGAAAGAGTGCGCTAAAGTCAACCTTTGATAAGGAAAAAAGCACGATAAATGCCAGGATAATTCGCAGGTTTCCGGGATGTCGCTTTGTCTGTAAAAAAATGTTTTTTCTGTGTCTAGTCCGCAGGCAAGCCAAGCCGCAGCAATCTCATAGGTATTTTGTTTAAGCTCTTTTGCATCTTTTATTTGGGTCAAAGAATGCAGATTGGCAATGAAAAGAAAAGATTCATTTCCTGCTTGTTTTGATAATTGGATGGCGGGGATGATGGCTCCCAAAAGATTTCCCAAATGTGGGGTTCCGGTGGCTTGTATTCCGGTTAAAATTCTAGACATTTTATAAATTATAATTTGTACAAAAATAGACAAAATTTAGTTTTTATCTTATTTTTAGACAGATTAATAGAATTTTGAATATTCATTTTTGAAAAAAGGGGAAATAGATTATTTTAAAAACTATTTTTTATTAAGTTCGTAAACTATGTGGTAAAATAGGTTTCTATTTTTTTTAAAGGAATTAAATTTTTTTCACCACCAAATTTCGGATCAACATTAAACCAAATGTCCAAATAAGCCTTTGCCTTTGCAAGATATTCTCTTAGATTGGTTTTCACTCCAGCATATTTGTTTACGTCTGGAGCATTATAGCCATAAGTTGTTAGGCCATTTTTCTGAGCCAGAAAAACTGCTCTTTCATTATGGAATTTCTGAGAAACGATGATGAATTTATCCTGTCCAAAAATTTCTTTTGCTCTTACGACAGAATCCAAGGTTCGGAAGCCTGCAAAATCTTCGAAGATTTTTTCCGCAGGAATTCCTTCTGCGATAAGATCGTTTTTCATCTCTTCTGGCTCGTTGTAACCTTCGATAGAGTTGTCACCACTAACGATGATGTATTGAATCTTTCCGGCTTTATACAAATCTGAGGTGGCTTTTATCCGATAAGAAAAATATAAATTAGGATTTCCGTTACTCAGAGTTTTGCTTGTTCCTAGAACCAAAGCGGTTTTGCAACTTGGGACTTTGTTAACATCATTGTAAAGAAAATCATTGCTTTTACTTTTGATGGTATAATTGGCAAAGAGTACAAAAAGAAATCCTGCTACAAAAAGGAACAGGAATATTTTGATTGATTTTTTCAGTATTTTCATTTGGTTTTTTGATTTCAATTAAAAATCCAATCCGTTCGGAAAAGCTTTCTTTCTGAAAATATAAAGAAATAGTGCGCCAACTGTAATAGAGCTATCCGCAACATTGAAGATGTATTTGAAAAACTCAACCCTATTGCCGCCAAGAATTGGAATCCACTCCGGCCAAGTCGTATCAACTAGTGGAAAATGCAGCATATCTACAACGCAACCTTTCATCAAATCAGAATAGCCCTGACCAATTTGTGTCAGTTTGGAAATTCCGCCATAATCTATCCATCTTTCAGAAGCTACATCATAGAAAGTACCACTGTCAAAGATGATACCATAGAAAACGCCATCGAAAACATTTCCTATTGCGCCGGCAAATATCATTGCCATCGGCAGGATAAGATAATTGGAAGCGCCTTCTTTCAGCCATTTTTTAAACAAAATAATCATCCCGATGGCAAGAACGATTCTCAATAGAATCAAGGCATATTTTCCCCAAAGTCCTCCGAAATGTAGTCCGTAAGCCATTCCGGGATTTTCTACAAAAGTCATCTTGAACCAGTTCAGTCCAAAAACGTTCACGCTTTCACCAAGATAGAAATGGGTCTTAACGTAGATTTTGGAAAATTGATCGATAAAAAGAATAAGCAGTGTAATGAGTACTACAAGTGTCGATTTCTTCATTACAATCCTTTTGGTTTAGGCGTTCGTGTAATTTTCTTGTCTTTTCTGTCGTTGATCTTCTGGACCGTTTTCTTATTGTGGAAATTATTTTTCGTGTGAAATTTTTCAAACTCGATATTCATATCTTTTAGCACACTTTTTAGTGCCGTCAGTTCCATAGCGTTTTTGGTATGTACAATGATTGATTCCATTTCTGAATGTTTTTAAGTTGATTTTCCGTCAGGAAAATTTTTGCAAATGTACTTAATTTACTTATTTCTTAGACAATTCGTCCAGTCTTTTACGTTCTTTTTCAGACAAATCAGACAAACCGTTTTTCCCCATTTTGCTCAAGAGTTTATCTATTTCGTCTTCTCGGGCTTTACGTTTGGCATTAAACTCATCATCGATGGTGTAATATTTCTGTTCAGGCTTGAAAATGTTTTTGACGGATTTGTTTTTCATTAATACAAATCCAATCGCTACAAGCAAAAGTAAAATAATTAATAAAGTCATTTTGTTATAAGAAAAAAGTCCCAATTTCCAATTTTTATAATCAGAAATTCGGACTTAATATTTTGATAGTTAATCGTTTATCGTTGCATGTTTTTTGCTTCGATGCTCAAAGTCGCATGAGGAACCGCTCTCAATCTTTCTTTCGGGATTAATTTTCCGGTTACTCTGCACACCCCGTAAGTTTTATTTTGAATACGTATTAAAGCATGTTTCAGGTCACGTACAAATTTTTCCTGTCTTCCTGCCAAAATCGAATTTTGTTCTTTGCTCAGCGTTTCTGCACCTTCTTCAAAAGCTTTGAAGGTTGGCGAAGTATCATCTGTTCCATTATTTTGGTCATTAATAAAACTTTCTTTTATAAGGGCAAGGTCTTTTTCTGCCTTGTCAATTTTGTCCTGAATCAGTTTTTTGAATTCTTGTAAATCAGCGTCACTATATCGTAATTTTTCGTCTGCCATTTTTCACCGTTGTTAATTGTTCGAATTTAATTTTTTTGGCTTTTATTTTCTGCAGCCACGCATTTTAATCAGCAAGAATAAAGATAAAGTTTGAAATAGATCAAAAATATAATTTAATTCACAAATTCTTAATAATAATTAAATATGAACTATTTTTTCTCAATTTTTACTTTGAATTGTTCTTCATCTATCTCTATTTCGTCGAAATTCGAGAGTGAATTTACAAATTCTATTTTATCTGACAATACTTCCGCAGAAATATATGCTTCATTGTTGATAAATTCTTGTTGGAAAGGGCATGATTCTTCTAATTGGATTGATATTCTGTCTGTTAATTCAAAATCTTTATCTTTCCTAATGTTCTGAATCCTGTTGATGAACTCTCTTGCAACACCTTCCGCTTTCAACTCATCCGTCAGCGTCAAATCTAATGCCACAGTTGTTTTTCCTTCGCTTGCAACGGTCCATCCAGGGATATCTTTCGTGAAAATTTCTACATCTTCAGTTGAAATTTCGTATCCCGAAACTATTGCTTTTCCTTCTTTTTCCAACGCAGCAATTTGCTCAGAACTGAAATTTGAAATCTCTCCAGCCACTGTTTTCATATCTTTTCCTAATCTCGCACCAAGGGTTTTGAAATTCGGTTTGATCTGTTTTACAATAAGATGCGAGGCTTCTTCGGAATTGATAAGTTGCAATTCCTTCACATTCACTTCTTGTTTAATTAACTCAGAAACGGCCAAAATCTGCTCTTCAGTTTTCTTGTCCAAAACCGGAATCATCACTTTTTGAAGTGGCTGACGAACTTTCACATTTTCTTTCTTTCTCAATGAAAAAACCATCGATGTGATTTGTTGCGCCAAATGCGTTTTCTCAACCAAATCCTGGTCAATCAGGCTTTCATCCACAATTGGGAAGTCTGTCAGGTGAACAGAATTTACCACTTCTTTTCCTGTCACTTTGTTCAAATCCTGGAACAATTGGTCCATAAAGAATGGCGCAATGGGTGCAGAAAGTTTCGCAACAGTTTCAAGACAAGTGTAAAGCGTTTGGTAAGCCGAGATCTTATCATCAGAATAATCACCTTTCCAGAAGCGTCTTCTGCAAAGTCGAACGTACCAATTGGATAAGTTGTCATTAACGAAATTATTGATTGCTCTTGAAGCTTTTGTCGGTTCGTAATCTTCGTAAAAAGATTTCACATCTTTGATTAATAAATTCAATTCAGACAAAATCCAACGGTCAATTTCCGGACGGTTTTCAATGTTGCTTTCCAGGTATTTGAAACCGTCAACATTCGCATACAAAGCGAAGAAAGAATAAGTGTTATAAAGCGTTCCGAAGAATTTTCTTCTCACTTCATCAATACCTTCAATATCGAATTTCAGATTTTCCCAAGGATTCGCATTGGAAATCATATACCAACGCGTCGCATCCGGTCCGTAAACCGAAAGTGTTTCGAATGGGTCAACGGCATTTCCAAGACGTTTGGACATTTTCTGTCCGTTTTTGTCCAAAACCAAACCGTTTGAAACTACATTTTTATACGCTACAGAATCGAAAACTGTTGTTGCAATGGCGTGCAAAGTATAAAACCAACCACGAGTCTGGTCAACACCTTCTGCAATAAAATCTGCCGGGAAAGCTTTGTTGTTGTCAACTTGCTCTTTATTTTCAAACGGATAATGCAATTGTGCATAAGGCATCGCTCCGGAATCGAACCAAACGTCAATCAAATCGCTCTCACGTTTCATCGGTTTTCCGGATGCTGAAACCAAAGTGATTTGGTCCACAATATTTTTATGAAGGTCAACTTTTGCATAATTTTCCTCAGACATATTTCCAATCTCAAAACCTTTGAAAGGATTTTCTTTTTGGAAACCAGCTTCTATGGATTTTTCAATTGCGTTGTACAATTCTTCCACAGAACCGATTAGGACTTCTTCTTTTTTATCCTCAGTTCTCCAAATTGGCAACGGAATTCCCCAATATCTGGAGCGGGAAAGATTCCAGTCATTGGCGTTTTTCAACCAATTTCCGAAACGGCCTTCACCTGTAGATTTTGGTTTCCAATTGATGGTTTCATTCAAATCGAACATTCGGTCCTTCACATCGGTCACTTTGATGAACCAGGAATCCAATGGATAATACAGCAAAGGCTCATCAGTCCGCCAACTGTGCGGATAGCTGTGAACATATTTTTCAACCTTGAAGGCTTTGTTGTCTTCTTTTAATTTTAAAGCAATTCTTTCATCTACAGACATGTATTTTTTTAAGTCTTTGATGACAGAATTTAATTTTTCTTTCTGAATATTGAATTCCGTGCTTTTTTCTTCTTCATTCAGATATTCTCCTTTCACGTATTCATTCGCAAAACCATAAGTTTCATCTTTAACAATCGATAAAAATTTACCTTGCATATCAACCAAAGGAACCGGATTTCCATTGTCGTCCAAAACCAGCATTGGCGGAACTTCAGGTGTTGCTTCTTTTGCCACTTTCGCATCATCTGCACCAAAAGTCGGTGCAGTGTGCACGATTCCTGTTCCGTCTTCCGTCGTTACAAAATCTCCAGCAATTACTCGGAAAGCATTTTCCGGATTTTGATAAGGTTTGGCGTAATCTAAAAGTTGCTCATATTTGATTCCAACCAAATCAGAGCCTTTGAATTCTGCTAAAATTTGATAAGGAATGATTTTACTTTCAGAAGTGTAATTGGCGAAATCTTCATCTGTTCCTTCCGCATATTTCTTCGCAAACTGTTTTCCAACCAAAGCTTTCGCCAAAACAATATTGATTGGCTCAAAAGTGTATTGGTTGAAAGTCTTCACCAGAACATAATCGATTTTTGGTCCAACCGTCAAAGCTGTGTTGGAAGGTAAAGTCCAAGGCGTCGTCGTCCAGGCAATAAAATAAACATCAGATTTTGGTTGCTGATTGTCAAATTCTTCCCAATGCAAAGCACCGCCACAAGTGTTTCCTGCAACTTCAGAGCTATCTATTTTGGAATCAGAATAAGCGATCGCTGATAATTTTTTCCAAGTATCGCTTGCGTTTTCGGGTGCTTGTTTTATTTTAAATTGAGCAACAACTGTCGTATCAGAAACATCACGATAAGCACCTGGTTGATTCACTTCGTGAGAAGATAATCCGGTTCCGGCTTTCGGAGAATAGGGTTGGATTGTGTAACCTTTGTACAACAAACCTTTATCATAGATTTGTTTCAAAAGCCACCAAACCGACTCCATATATTTTGGTTTGTAGGTGATGTACGGGTTTTCCATATCTACCCAATAGCCGATTTTTTCGGTCATATCATTCCAGACATCGGTGTAGCGCATCACGGCATTTTTACAAGCTTCGTTGTATTCTTCGATGCTGATTTTCTTGCCGATATCTTCCTTGGTAATTCCCAATTCTTTCTCAACGCCCAATTCCACAGGAAGTCCGTGCGTGTCCCAGCCCGCTTTTCTGAAAACCTGTTTCCCGGATTGCGTTTGGAAACGGCAGAAAATATCTTTAATCGCTCTTGCCATCACGTGGTGAATTCCCGGCATGCCGTTGGCGGAAGGCGGTCCTTCGTAAAAAACAAATTCCGGTTGTCCTTCGCGGATTTCCACGGATTTTTTGAAAGTATCGTTATTTTTCCAAAAATCTGCAATATTTTTTGCAGTTTCGGTAAGATTTAGGTTTTTATATTCTGCGAACTTATTCATTTTCAACGTCTAAAAATCGTATTCTTTATCAATTAAGTTTGCGAATTTAGTGAAAATAGTTAAGAGTTAGAATATCAAAACCGCACTATTTCCAGATAAAAATCAATAATATATATAAGGAATAGATAAGAGAAATGATTGTTAAAATGCTTAGTTATAAAAAAACGCCTACTTTTGCAAAAATTTTCTAGGATGCCAAAAAACTTAGTGATCGTCGAATCTCCGGCAAAAGCAAAAACAATTCAGAAATATTTAGGCTCAGATTTCGAGGTCAAATCCAGCTTTGGACATATCCGCGATCTCCCTAAAAAAGGAATGGGAATCGACTTGTCCAGTTTCACACCGGATTATGAAGTGTCTGCTGATAAAAAGAAATTGGTGGCCGAGCTGAAAGCCTCTGTGAAAAAAGCCGATATGGTTTGGCTGGCTTCCGATGAGGATCGTGAAGGAGAAGCAATTGCCTGGCATTTGGCAGATGAATTGAAACTAAAACCAGAAAATAGAAAAAGAATTGTTTTCCATGAGATCACAAAAAATGCGATTCTGAAAGCAATTGAAAATCCAAGAGATATTGATCAAAATCTGGTCAATGCGCAACAAGCAAGACGGGTCTTGGACAGGATTGTTGGTTTTGAGATGTCTCCGGTGCTTTGGAAAAAAGTTAAAACAGGTTTGTCTGCGGGTAGAGTTCAGTCTGTTGCAGTAAGATTGGTTGTAGAAAGAGAGAAAGAAATCAGAGGTTTTGTTCCGAAGCCAAGTTTCAAATTGGAAGGTACTTTTCTGAACAATGCAAAGCAGGAAATTGCGGCAAAACTGAAGAAAGATTTCGAGAAAGAATCTGATGCTGAAAACTTTCTGGAATTGGCAAAAACAACAGACTTCAAAGTTCTGAATGTAGAGACCAAACCAGGAACGAGAACTGCTTCGGCTCCGTTTACGACGTCCACTTTGCAACAGGAAGCGTCATCCAGATTGGGTTATAACGTAACTTCTACGATGCGTTTGGCACAGAGACTTTATGAGGAAGGATTCATCACTTATATGAGAACGGATTCCGTGAATCTTTCTCAGGAAGCCATCAATGGTGCTAAGACACAGATTATTTCAGAATACGGTGAGAATTATTCCAAACCAAGAAATTATACCACCAAATCATCATCTGCACAGGAAGCGCACGAGGCCATCCGCCCTACAGATTTCTCTTTGAAATCTATTGGTGATGCGCAGTTGAATAAATTATACCAATTAATTTACCGAAGAACTTTGGCTTCCCAAATGGAGAATGCGAAGATCGAAAAAACAGTGATCGAAATTGGAAACGCCAAGTTGCCACAACATTTCGAAGCACAGGGAGAAGTGATTATTTTTGATGGTTTCCTGAAGGCTTATGGCATTATGAAAACGGAGGATGAAGATGATGAAAGCAACGAAAAATTGTTACCAAAAGTTTCTATTGGCGAAGCTTTGGATTATAAAATAATTACTGCAACAGAAAAATTCACTAGACCGGCAGCGAGATTTACAGAGGCTATGTTGGTAAAGAAATTAGAAGAGTTGGGCATCGGTCGTCCATCGACTTATGCACCGACAATCCAAACGATCCAGAATCGTGAGTATGTAGATAAGAGAGAACTAGAACCTCAGAAAAGAGAGATCGTGAAAATGACATTGGGGAAATCTGGTGTCAAAAAAGAAGTTCTTGAGGAGAAATTTGGTGGTGATAAAAATAAATTCGTTCCGACGGATATTGGTGAAGTGGTCAATGATTTCCTGACCAATAATTTTGCTGAGATCCTGGATTATGGTTTCACGGCGAGAGTGGAGGAAAGTTTTGATGAGATTGCTAACGGCGACCAAAAGTGGAAGGAAATGATGACGGATTTCTACTCCAAATTCCATCCAAGGATAGAAGATGTAGAAGAGAATGCAGACCGTGCGAATGGCGAAAGAATTCTAGGCGTTGACCCGAAAACAGGTAAAAATGTACACGCAAGAATCGGAAGGTTTGGTCCGATGATTCAGATTGGTGAGCAGGATGATGAGGAAAAACCAACTTTTGCCTCCATAATGTCTCATCAGAATATTGCGACGATTACGCTGGAAGATGCGTTGGAATTGTTCAAGCTACCTTTTGATTTGAAAGAAGTAGATGGTCAGCCGGTTGCGGTGGGCGTTGGTAGATTTGGGCCTTATGTAAAATGGGGCGAGACTTTTATTTCTATCCCGAAAGGTGAAGATCCGCTTTCTGTCGATCAAAACCGTGCAGAAGAGATCATCAACGAAAAGAAAGTAGCCGATGCTCCGATTGCCAACTACAAAGGCGAACCAGTGACCAAAGGAACCGGAAGATTTGGACCTTTTATCAAATATCAAAGTATTTTCATCAACGTTCCGAAACGTTATAACTTCGAGAATCTTTCTCAAAGTGATATCAATGAACTGATCGATGCAAAACTTGAGAAAGAAGCCAACCGATACATCCAGCATTGGGAAACAGAAAAGATTTCCATAGAGAATGCGAGATGGGGACCGATCGTGAAACACGGCAAGAATATCTATAAAATTCCGAAAAAGAAAGACGATACCAAATATGAAGCAGACGATTTGAAAGATGTTTCTTTGGATGAGGTGAAAAAATGGATCACCGATCAGGACCCAAAAGCCTTTGCTGTCAAGAAAAAACCAGCAGCCAAGAAACCAGCTGCGAAAAAAGCAACCACTGCTAAGAAAGCGCCGGCTAAGAAGCCTGCTGCTAAGAAGTAAGAGTTTTTGAACTTAAAATATTAACCCCTTTTGATGATTTCAAGAGGGGTTTTGTTTTAATATTGAAAAGGAGTCACGGATTTCAAATCTACGACATCTTGGAAAAAGGATTCTAATCATTAAAATATTCGGGGAAATGAAATTTAAATTCTGTTTTTTCGTCATCTGGTAAATTATTAAATATCTCCTTTAGAAAATCCTTTGATTTAGTATAAAAAAAATCTACAATATTATCCTTAATCAGATAATTGAAGTGATCGTTATCTTTGAATTTTGACATACTCCAATCTATCAATTTTTTCTCTCTTAAGAAATTTATAATATTATTAAATTTTGGAATATCGGAATAATAGTCTTCATTTCGATTTTTATCATAGAAGTAATTAATTTTCAGATCATTTGCGTGTACAAGAATATTTCGAAAAGTGAATAATAAATTCACTGCTTTATAATTCTCATCATTTGTGATTTCAAAAATTTTATTTCCAAATATAAGTGCAAAGTATTCATTATACTTTGACCAAGTCAGGTCTGAAATTGTATCTGTTAGATGTTTAGTTATTCTTTCGTTTTGATCTGTTTGTTTTTTTGTAAGTATCTTTAGAATAATATTGCATAAGAGACCTTCTATATATGTTGTCAAATCAATTAATATGGAAACATTTATGGTGTTCTTGAGATCATTGTCATGAGAAATTGAATCTCGATTTTTAATCTTCCAATCAATCATTCGTGGATAGAAATGCCAATTGTAAATAGAGACACGTAGAAATGGGGATACTTTTTCCATATTTTTAGGCTAACGATATTAACAACCCAAATATACCCACAATTCCCACTCCACCAAAAAATGCCTACCAACCAGTCTTTTACACTTCAAATATCATCTTTATACTAAATTATGAAATGATAAGTGTGCGCTGCTCAAAGATTCATGATTCACACATTTATTCCTTGGTGCATTGATTGATATTTTACTGGAAGTTAATATACAGAGAGTATACTTGAGTGATGTTATAGATTACCGAAATAGTATTATAGGTTGTCGGACTAGTATTAGAGATTATCTGATTGGTGTTACAGATTGGCGGAGTAGTGTTACAGAGTACGCGAGTGGTATTATAGATAGTTTTTATAATCGAAAGGTATTATAGTAAGCTTGATAGATGCTCTAGGATGCTTTACAAAAAAAAGTTGGAAGAGATAACGTTTCTCTATTTTGCTAGTGCAATGTATTGTTACGATCATAAAGGATGTTTTATTGATGTTCAAAATTTCAGCAAGGCATAAAATGATTGCAGCCGAAACTGCAGGACACTCTTTAAAACAAGTTCCATTAATTTAGCTGAAAATCAAATCAATGAAAACACCAAAACCAATCACCCGCAAAGACTTTTTACAGACCTCAGCTTTAGGTGTTGCAGCCGTGGTTTTTGGGACGTCATTCACCAAAGCATTTGATTTTTCCGAGAAGCCTTACTTCAATCTGAAACCAATCGGACGGCAGTTTTCTTTGGACGGTTATTACATCTGGTGCAGTTCCCCGATCTGGGGCGACGATGGCAAGGTGTATCTTTTCTATTCCCGTTGGAAGAAGGAAAAAGGAATGGGCGGCTGGCTGAATGGTTCCGAGATTTGCCGTGCAGAAGCAGATTCGCCTTTTCATCTGTTCGAGCACAAGCAGATTGTTCTAAGTCCGAGAGGTGGAGAGTTTTGGGATGCGACAACGTGCCATAATCCATTGATCAAAAAAGTAGATGGCGAGTATCTCTTGTTTTTTATGGGGAATTCCAATGGGAAAACCAATACCAAAAGAATCGGACTCGCCACTTCCAAAACCCTCGATGGCGATTGGACAAGACCTGATCAACCCTTGCTGCTTCCCGGAAAAGAAGGTGCGTGGGACGACCATTGCACTACCAATCCTGCTTTCGTAAAAGGCAATGACGGAAAATTTTGGTTGTTCTACAAATCCTGGAACACCCACGAGTACGAAACCCAAAAAGGCCCTGTCCGAGGCAACCGGAAATATGGTTTGGCAAAAGCAGATTCGCCACTGGGACCTTACGCCAAAGTCTCCGAAAATCCCGTCATCGATTTTTCAAATATGCCCAATAATGCACAGCTGGAAGATGCTTTTGTCTGGAAACAGGATGGGAAGTTTCATCTCGTGGCACGCGATATGGGATTCTATAACCACGAATATGGTCTGCATCTGACCTCCAAAAACGGACTCAGCTGGACGAAACCAAAGATCGCTTATCTCGATATGAGATCTTACATCACAGAACCCGAACCGCCGAAACATCTGAAACGATTTGGCAGGTTGGAGCGTCCGATGATTCTGATGAGCAAAGATGGGAAGAAACCTCAGTTTTTATTCGGAGCAACGCAAGGTGGGGCGTTTGAAACTTCTACCACTTTTGTGTTCGAGATTTTGAATTAAGTTTATCAAAACTTGACAATCACAAAATATTAAATCACTTTCTAAAGTTTTATTAATATTTTTGGACTCTCAAACGCACACGGTCTGATGAAAAACTATAACTACCCATTATTTGCTATCATTTTTGTAGTCTTGTTCAAGATGCTTTTCCTGCTGACGCATCATATCCAGGAAGATGCGTTCATCACCTGGAGAGTGGCTCAGAATCTTTTGGATTATGGTGTAATCGGCTTTAATGGTGATACAAAGATATCGGCCTCTACGACACATCTTTATGTGTTTGTTTCCTATTTTTTCAATCTGATATTAGGGAAGGAGCATTTTATTTATCCTTTGCTGATATTTAATTCGGTACTATTTACGATCGGGAGTTTTTTCCTTTCGAAATTGGTGTTGAAGGATGCTGTTCATCAAGCCATTTTTATTGTTTTATTTGGAGTATTGCCACCATCGATCAAGATTTCTATTCTCGGGATGGAATATGGGATTTTGTTCTTTTTGGAAATGGGGTTGCTCTATTTGGGATTCTACCAACAAAAAAAATGGGCATTGATCCTTTTTCCCATTCTCATTCTGTTTACAAGGATAGATACGGTCATTTTCTTAGGAATTGTGTTCCTGGTAGATACGTTCAGGAATAGAAGAGTGAAGTGGGAATATTTCTTGGGTTGCTGTGCTGGGGTTTTAATTGTTCTTTGCTTTAATTGGTTTTATTTCCATGAAATTGTAAACAATACTATAATAGCGAAAAAGTTAACTTATAATAAACAATTTTCATTTAGCCAGAAGGTTGCAATGTTCTTTATGAATTATGGTAACTTTTGGGGGATGATGAAGATGACCGCAAAAACGAATTTTGTGACCATTTTTGTTTTGATAATAGAGGTTGTCACATTTTTATTGCTGATCAAGAAAAAGAATGAAAGGAATGTTTTCTTACTTATTATATTCCTCTATGGTTGGGCAAAACAGTTGATCTTCCTTTCACAAAGAAGTTATTTTGACTGGTACTACTGGATTCCGCAGATATTGCTTTTTGCTCCGGTGATCGTATATGTTCTAGAAAGGGAGAGAAGGAAATATTTTTGGAGAACTTCATTGATCATTGTTTTGATACTTCCATTATTGGCGTTTCAGACTGTACATTCTATTGCTACGGGAAACGGAGAGTGGAATTACAGAAGAAGTATTGGATTGTTTCTAGATTCTTATGAAAAGGATAAAACCCAATGGGTATTTTTGGAACCTGCTGGATATGTTCCTTATTTTTCACAACTTAAGACAATTGATGAGGTGGGGCTTGTAGATAAAGAAGTTCAAGAGGAAATTATCAAAGACAGGAAAAATTACTGGCTTAATACAGTAAACCATAGAAAACCGAAATATCTTTTATCCTATAAAAACCTGTACACTGTTTCTGATTCTACTTTTTATAAGACCCATTATAAAGAGTTGAAATTATTCAAGATCAAAGATCATTTGCAAAGTGATAATGAACTCCTTGAAAAAATATATAAATTGAAACCATCTGGTAGAGATTATATCCTATATGAAAGGAAACCATGAGGGATGTATTGATACATTGCTATTTTTAATACATTTGTGTGCACAAATAAGAAATTAGATTTTCATGACAATTCTTCACCCTGCGATTACTGCTGTTTTCATTTTTATCATCTTATCAAGTTTTTGGGAAGTCTATGATGAGCGTTTTGGGAAAAAGAAAATAGCATTATGGATTGTCGGGTTTGCATTAATAATACTTGGAGGTCTAAGAGGTAATGTAGGAGCGGATTATCCCATATACAGAACCATGTATGGCGTCTTTTTTCCAACAATAGATCTTTCTGAGGTTTGGAGTAAAATGTTGTTCAAAGATTCTAAATTGGATATAGAATGGGGATATGTTCTGCTAAACAAGGTTGTATTTTCTTTTGGATTGCCATTCTTCGCTTTTACACTTGTTGTTTCTATTTTAACCATTTCTGTAAGGCTCAAATTGTTTTATAAAGACTCCGTGTATCCTGTTTTCTCCACCTTGTTATTTTTCATACCCGTGTATTTTACTACGGATAATGGGCATATGAGGCAGGCCTTGGGAATGGTAATGTGTGTTGTGGCCTATCAGTTTATTAAGACGAGAAATCTTTGGTATTATCTACTGTGTATGTATATCGCTTTTGGATTTCATAAATCGACAGTTCTGTTTTTGCCGGCATTCTGGTTTGTGAAAATCCCGCTGAACTCCAGTAAAATTTTCTATTTGATTATAATTAGTATCATATTATCTCCATTGCATATATATAATTCCTTCTCTGGTTTTTTGGAAAGTATATCTCCGCAAGATGTTTCCAATGGATTCAATGGATATATTAATTTTGAAGAAAAAGCATCAACTTTTATGGATGGGCTGATGATTGTTTACAGTATTTTGTTGGTGGCTTTTGATAAACAGGCCTGCCAAAAGATCTATTACTATGAGTATATGCGCAATATTCTGGTTGTAGGGGTTTGCTGCTATTTTATTTTTAGGGATAATCCAGTATTTGCAACCAGATTGGTAGGGGTTTTTACAACATTTTCTTATCTTGTGATTCCTAATATAGCAGCCTCGTTGTCTATATCAAATAAAAGATTGGTACACTTGTTTTTTGTATGCTTTATGATATTTTATTATTTTGTATTTGCAAGTTATCAAGGGGTCGCGGGACGTTTTACCCCGGATAAATACACTAACTTCCTTTGGAGTTATTAATGAATAAATTGATTTAACATAAAAATGAATTTCGAAGACTTTATTATCTCGCCTAGAAAGATCCGAACAGAGAACTGGCAGATTGGAGACAGAATTACCAATGAGATCAAAGAAGATAGCATTGTTTTGCTTTTCGTCTCAGATTATCGTGGTGCAGATGGCAATGCGGAAAGTCAGGATTTTACTGGAATCAGAAAAGAATTTTATAAGTTGTCTCAATTGGATTTTGAGATTCCTATAATAGATTTGGGAGATCTGGTTTCAGGGAGAACGCCACAGGATTCTCATTATATTCTGCAAGAAGTCTTGTCAGCTTGTCATTACAAAGGCGCAATTCCTATAATTATTGGCGGAAGCAACGATTTGGCTTTCTCGCTTTTTTCTGCGCTCAATTTTCATCAGAAAGATATTAATTATACTCAGATCAGCAATGTGGTTTCTTTGAAGCAGGAAGAAGAGATCCACGAGTCGAATTTTCTGAGCAAAATTTTAGGGTCCAAGAATTTCTCCCTGAAAAACTATCATCATCTGGGTTATCAAAAACATTTGAACGAAATGGATTCTGTGAAACTCATCAAAGAAGTTCAGTTTGATATCATTCGTTTGGCAGAAATGATGAATTCTACCGAGAAAACGGAACCTTATTTCCGAAAGGCAGATTTGGTAACCATCAATTGTGATGCGATTGAAAGTTTTGGAGAAGCTTTTTCTATGAATCCGCAAGTCAATGGGCTGAACAGACGCGAGATATGCGCTTATATGAAAGAAATTGGACTGAGCGAAAGACTGAAGTCTGTCGGGATTTTCAATTATAATATTTATTCTGATTCTCAACTCAACCATCAGCTTTTGGCACAGATGATCTGGTATCTTATAGAGGGAATTAATATCCAAAAATCGCATCCGAAAGAAACATCTTTTGAAACATTTTTTGTTTTAATCAATGATGAGCAATATGCATTCAAGCGGGATGTTTTCAGCAATCTTTGGTATTTTGGAGAAGATGAGAATATAGATAACTGCATTCCTTGTTCGCGTTCGGATTTTGATGATGCGAAGAGAGGTTTTCTGGGCCAAAGATTTACAAGAAATTAATTGGATGAGTTTGAATTCTGATATCAAAGTTTCCATCATCGTTCCGGTTTATAATGTCGAGTTGTATCTGGAAAAATGTCTCCTATCTTTGGTCAATCAAACCTTGGAAGAAATCGAGATTCTGGTTGTGAATGATGGCAGCAAAGATGGATCTCAACAAATCATAGAACAATTCCAGCAGGATCATCCGAACAAGATTTTCGGATTTATAAAAGACAATGGAGGACTGAGTGATGCCAGGAATTTTGGAATCGATAGGGCAAGGGGGCAATATTATGGTTTTGTGGACAGCGATGATCATGTTTCTGAAACAATGTTTGAAGAGATGTATCATCTGGCTGAAAAACATGATGCTGAAATGGTGATCTGTAACCTACAGAAAGTGGACGATCATGAAAATGTCACCCAAAAGCTAACGCAACTTCCCAATTTTCCAGAGAAAATTGTTCTCGAAGATCATCTTTCCGTTTTCTCGGATCTTTCCTACTTTGCATGTAACAAACTTTTCAAAAAAGAACTTTTTAATGGAAAAAGATTCAAGAAAGGTGTTCATTTTGAAGACATAGAACTCATCCCTCAATTATTACTTGAATGCCAAGTTTTAGCTTTTACCCCCAATTATCATTATCAATACTTTGAAAGGCAGGATTCTATCAGTAAAAGTCATACAACAAAAGGGCTTGATATTCTGAAAGCTGTGGAAACCGTAAGCGAAAAATTTGATCAAAGCAGATTCGTCCAGAATAGAAAAGCCTTGGCAGATTTCCAAATTCTGGAAGGTATTTATACATTTCTAGCTTATTTGGCATTTGTGAAAAAGGAAGAAGATTTTTATGAAATGTCTCAAGCATTGGATAATTTTATAAAAACTAAAGGTCTAAAAACTAAAGATATATTGCAATATAAGCGGTTTGGTAAGAATTATCTATTATCTTTGCCTTTGAAAAAAAAAATTTATTATATATTAAGTCTGTTGGGATTTAAGAAGCTTGTCAAGGCATTGACAACCAAATAAGAACATACTTCAAAAACACAAAATGAATAATAATTTCGAAACTTTTATAGAAAGCACCGGAATATCTTTTTTTTACTTTAAGCTTTTGTTAGGCTTTGCATTTTCGTTTTTAATAACTTACACGGCAATACCTACAATCATAAAGATATCCAGAAGAAAAAACCTGATGGATGAACCAGGCGCGAGAAGTTCACATCTTAGGAAGATTCCCAATCTCGGAGGAATTGCCATCTTTTTCTCTTTAGGAGTTTGTGCCCCTATTTTTGCATATGAACTATTTGATCGGTACAAGTTCTTGTTCGCATCTTTCATCATCTTGTTTTTCGTAGGCGTAATGGATGATATCATGGTTCTTCGTGCCTATAAAAAATTGTTGGCCCAGATATTAGTTTCGTCATTAGTGGTTATTGGTTCAGATGTAAGAATCAGAAGCCTTTTTGGCGTATTTGGAGTGTATGAGGTCAATTATTATCTCAGTGTGATATTCAGTATCATGACATTTATTATCCTGATCAATGCCTTTAATCTTATAGATGGAATAGATGGGCTTGCCGGCTGTTACACTATTGCTACCAGTATTTTGTTTGGTGTCAGTTTTTATAGACTAGGTCCGCATAATGATCCATTGGTCATCCTTTGTACGATTATTATTGCAGCATCTTTAGGATTTTTGATTTATAATTTATCTGGTAAGAGAAGTACTAAAATATTTATGGGTGATACCGGCTCTATGATTTTGGGTTTTTTATTGGCTTTTACGGGAATGAACTTTATAGATATTTTCATAGCCAAAAATGATGAGGTGTTTTATCATTTGAGAACCGCACCGGTGATTGCCGTGGCTATTTTGATATTGCCGATAATAGATACATTAACAGTTATTATTACGCGGATATATCATAAAAAATCTGTATTATCTCCGGATAAGAATCATATCCATCATAAACTTCTGAATCTCGGACTCACACATAGGCGGTCGACAGCATACATCGTGGTATATTACCTTTTTATAATCTGCGTTTCTTATTTTTTGAGACACCTCAAGATTAATCATTTGTTGATTGTGGTCATGTTATTAGGGTTTTTAGGTGCTTATTTGCCTATTTTTTTATTGAGATTTAAGAAAGATTAAAATAGTTATATTTTTGTAAAAAAACATTAATGGGAAAGAGTTATTCGGTTAACATATTTTTATTGTTCATATTATTAGGGATTTCTTCTTGTGTATCGAAAAAGGACATTAGATATCTACAACCCAGTGAGAGCTTATCAATCAATGAGGAGGGCTTGATCCCTTACAATGTGCCACAATACAGGGTCATAAAAGGAGATATTCTCAAACTGAATGTAGTGACCACGCCCAACGGTGATGCCGCTCAATTCTATGCTTCCATCAATACTTCTACCTCCAATAATAGTACAGGCCAAAGTGCTGGTGCTGGCCAAGCAGGAGTGAATAGTGCAAACCAGGCTGGAACCGGACACGGAGGTACAGCAACATACTATCTGAATGGACTGAGGGTCGATTCTAATGGCGATGTCAATATTTTTGGAATTGGATACATCAAAGCGGAAGGTCGTACACTTGAGGATATTACGAAGGAGATCCAAGAGCGGGTAAATGAAAATTTCCTACAAGGCAAATCAGAAGTTAGACTTAATCTTGATGGTATCAGGTATTATTTCCTGGGAGATATGGAAAGCATAGATATAACAGGAGAGAAAGTAGCCTATGTGACCCAGCTTAGCATCATGCAGGCCATTGCCATGAATGGAGGACTGAACAGAACTGTAGATAGGAAAAACATTACCATCCATAGAAAATATCCAGAAGGTATAAAAATCGCTAAACTGGATCTTACAAGAGAAGACGCAATGAACTCCCCTTATTATTGGTTGCAGAATGGAGATATCATTTATCTCAATACCAATGGCAAAAGTATCAATGGATTCGGTAAAGAGCCTCTTCAGTCAATCACGACAGGGGTATCCCTTTTGACGACGGTAATGTCTATTTATTTAATTATCACGAAATTATAATAATGATTCCTGACAAAAAAAATAATAATACACAAAGCATAGAACAGGATGTTGAAAAAATCGGATCATTCAATTTATTTGATCCGGGTCATTTTGTACAGAGAGTCATTAAAAACTGGTATTGGTTCGTTATACTAGGTTTCATCGGTTATTGTATAGCCTTTGTCTATAGCAAATATTATGCGCAGAGAGTGTACGCCTCTAGTCTGTCTTTGAGTATTTCAAATAATACGGCCAGTTATTTCACACCCAACCAATCTATCAATTTTATCTGGGGACAAGGAGGAAACCAAGATGGCGTTTACCTGAAAAAAATATTATTATCAAGAAGCCATAATGAATATTTGGTCAAGAAATTAGACCTTATTACCAACTATACTACGAAAGGGCTGATAAAAACGACCTATCTGGACAAGGAAGACAGCCCTGTTTTTATGGAAATTGATAGAGGTCATCTTCAACAGGTCAATTATAGTGTAAATATCATCCCGAAAGGAAAAAATAATTATGAGGTTGTTCTTCCGGAAGAAGGACAGTCCAATTATCTCTATAATTATAATACAGAAACCTATGAAACTGTTTCATCTTATCCTAGAAAAAAGGATAGTATAATAAAAATAAATGAATGGTATGAATCGCCCAATCTTAAATTCAGATTGGTGCCTAATCCCGCTCCCAACCCAAGTGTAGAGCTAGAGAATATAATTATAAATCTTGTTCCTGTAAACCAGGCTGTTAATAGTATCATAAGTAGTTTGACCGTAGATTTTGACAAGGAACTTTCTTCTATCATGATAATCAGTAAGTCAGGATACAATCTTAATAATACGATTAACTTTCTAAACAATTCTGTTATTGAGCTGAAAAAAAAGAGATTACAGGATCAGAACACCGTCGATCAGAACACGGTTGAATATCTTAGTGATAATCTTATAAAAATTCGGAAAAAATTAGATTCTAGTGCCACCGTTCTTAATAATTTAAAAATCAATAATCGCCTTTTCGATATGGAAAATATCGATGCGAAAACATTGGAAAAACTTACCAATCTAGAATCTCAAAAAGCAGAACTTGTAGCAAAGATCAATTCTCTCAGTGATATTAAGAACTCTGTTGATGCAAATAGCATCGAGAAAATGATCAGTCTTAACCTTGCAGGCATAGAAGATGGTAGCTTCAATGCTTCCATTTCGGAATTAAAAGCTCTGTATGCCAAACGAAGAGAGATGGCGCTAATCTATACACCCAATTCTGAACCAATGAGGGAGATCAACAGATTGATCAATGAAGCCAGGTATGTTTCTCAAAGTGGTCTAAGAAAATATTTTCAAGGTTATTATGACAAGCTTTCTGATTTGAATTCCCAAATAGGAAAAATAGATAATGACCTAATAACTCTGCCTGAAAAGGAACGAATCTTTTTAGACGCACAAAGGGGTTATGATATGATAGAAAGTACCTACAATACTTTGTTGACGGAACAATCAAAATCTCAAATGAGAGTTGCTACCAATCAAAGTAACCTCAATATCATCGATCCCGCTAAGAACCTTGGACAGGGCCCTATTGCACCCAATGTCAATGTAGCCAAAATGCAGATTATCGGAGGTCTGTTGCTCATACCGCTTATTTTCTTGGCTATAGGGGAATTGTTGGATAATAAAATTAGAAGTATCAAAGAATTGTTGACCGTGACCAAGATTCCATTATTAGGAGTTGTTGGGCATAATAGCTATGATAATAATTTGACGGTTTTAGAAGAGCCGAAATCTTCCATATCAGAAGCTTTTAGAGCCATAAGGGCAAATCTTCGGTTTTTGTTTGATGAAGAGCAAAAGAGCAAAGTTATTTTGGTGACATCCTCTATCAGCGGAGAAGGGAAAACCTATGTGTCTATCAATATTGCATCTGTATTGGGACTTAGTGGTAAAAAAGCAGTTCTATTGGGGATGGACCTTAGAAAGCCTAAAATCTTTGGAGACTTCAAAATCAATAATAAAAACGGGATATCTAATTATTTGACTGGACAGGTAAAACTAGAAGAAATCATTAATCATACCAGTATCCCTGGTTTGGACGTGATTACCTCTGGCCCTATCCCTCCTAATCCTTCAGAATTATTGATGAGTGATAGTAATATGCAGTTCATAGACAAACTGAAGGAGATGTATGAATATGTTATCATAGATTCCCCACCAGTTGGTTTGGTAGCGGATTCTTTTGAACTGATCAAGAAGGCAGATACTACAATTTATGTTGTTAGACATGAATATACAGAGAAGCATATGCTGAAGATGATCACCGAGAAATATTTCAATAAAGAGATTTCTAACTTAGGGTTTGTTTATAACGATTTTGTTGTGAAGCAAGGTTATGGATATGGTTACGGCTACGGATATGGCTACGGCTACGGCTACGGTTATTTTGAAGAAGATAAAAACTACAAAGAGCCTACAATCATCAAAGTTAGAAACAAACTGAAAAAGTTTTTTAGTAGAAAATAGAAGCCTTTATTAAGGCTTTTGTTTTTTTTAAAGACTATTTTGATCATATGTCCGTTTTTATAACAATAAATTATATTTATTTGACCTTATTTAACTAAACTTTAAGAAGTTCCTTAAACTAAAAATGTTTTATATTTGCACCAAATTTTTGAATAATAGTCGTTTCAGTATATTGAAAATGAATAAAAAGGCCACTTATATCCTTATCGCACTGTTTTGTTTCCTTGGCTTAAAAGCTCAAAGACACGAGATTGGTGTGCAAATGGGTATGAGCAATCTTGTGGGAGATATAGGCAGAACCAACTATATTCTGCAAAAACCGATTGGGAATGTGTCAGATGTAGGATTACCATTTTATGGTGGGATCATGTATCGTATGAATTTCAACCCATACCAGACTGTCAGGCTGAATTTGGGATTCAATAATATCCAGTTTGACGATAGATACGCCAAAGAAGATTACAGGAGAATGAGAAAGCTTTGGGGCACCAATTCTGTCTTCTCTGCCGATCTACTTTTTGAATATAATTTTTTACCAGTAAACGAGGAACAACGCAGTATGATCAGTCCGTACATATTTGCGGGTGTTTCCGGGTTGTACATGAATGCGTCTAAACCAGAATTGACAATAGCATCAGCATCAGATGTGAAAGTGAAGTATGCTCAAGAGAATATATTCACAATGGGATTGCCTTTTGGGATTGGGCTTAAATACAAATTCAATTACAATTGGGCGATTTCTGGGGAGTTCACATTCCGTCCAACGTTCTCCGATCAAGTAGATTATAGTATGCTGAAAGACAGTGACGTGTCAGTCACCAAAACGGCTCTTAATCAGGAGCAGACCAATGCTGTGGTTCAAGATTTTATCTACCAAAGAAATATAGGAAACCCCAACTCAAAAGATTGGATCAATTCCGCAACTCTTATTTTGTCTTATTCTTTTGGAAGACCACCTTGTTATTGTAAATAGTGATCATGCAGGATTTAAAAAAACTTATAAATAAGGAGAACCTCCCAAAACACGTTGCTGTCATCATGGATGGTAATGGCAGATGGGCCAAATCCCGAGGCGAGGAGAGAACTTTTGGACACAAGAACGCTATCAATGCTGTTCGTAATGTGATCAATGCCTGTAATGAGATTCACGTACCATATCTTACGCTCTATACATTTTCTTCTGAAAATTGGAATCGTCCAAAAGATGAAGTGGATACATTAATGTCACTTTTGTCAGAAACGTTGTTGCTGGAAGCAGAAGAGATTTTTACAAAAGGATTGAGGATGCACGTTGTGGGAGACATCAGTCAACTTCCCGATTTGGTAAGGGATCAATTGATTAATGTCATAGAGCTGACAAAAGATAATAAGAATGGAAATCTGATACTCGCATTGAATTATGGTTCTCAAAAAGAGATTCTGAAAGCAGTAAAAGAAATCAGTCAGGATGTAAAGGATGGAAAAATAAATGTAGATGATATTGACGAAAATATTTTTCAAGATCATCTTTATACCAAAGATTTTCCGCAAGTGGATCTGATGATAAGAACAAGTGGAGAAGTGCGGATCAGTAATTTTCTGCTTTGGCAGATTGCTTATGCTGAACTTCAGTTTTTGGATGTGCTTTGGCCAGATTTTACAAAAGATACATTCTTCCAATGTATAATAGACTATCAAAATAAAGAAAGAAGATACGGAAAAACGAGCGAACAGCTGATTCCATAAAAAATATTTAGAAAAGAGAACTTCAAGAATGAGATTAAGATTTATACCCATTATTATGTTAACGGCTTCAGTGTATTTTCACGCTCAAGTTGTTCCACAGGGTAACAATGCAGAAAACACAGAACTTGCTGCAAACCAGAATGGAGAGTATGTTTTGAAGGATATCGTTGTAGACGGTGTCAAAAGATATACACCAGCTCAGATTTTGCGTTTCACAGGTCTAGTGAAAGGAGAGAAGTTAGAAATTCCTGGGCAGAGGGTTAGCAACGCTATCAAGAAGCTTTGGGAAACACAGTCTTTCTCAAAGGTAGAGGTCTATATTCAGGATGTAGAAGGGCAGAATGTCGTTCTACAATTCCAGTTGCAAGACCTTAAAGAACTTGGGGAAGTTAAATTTACAGGAAAAGGAATCGGAAAATCTAAAAATGAGAAGCTCATTAAAGATAATAATCTCAAACCTGGAACCAAGATCAATAGCAATCTTATATCCAGTTTGCAAAATAAAATCCCTCAGGAATATGTTGCAAAAGGATTTGCTGATGCCAAAATCACAATCCAGGAAAAAGCAAACGGAACCGATGCCAACCTTGTAGATTGGACAATAGAAGTTGCAAAAGGTAAAAAAGTAAAGATTGATAAAATTGATTTCGACGGAAATACAAGTGTTTCTGATCGGAAACTGAGAAAGAATGCTTTCAAAGATACCAAACAGAAAAGATTTCTATTGGGTATTCTTAAACCTTCAAAATTCGTTCAGGATAAGTACGACGAAGACAAGAAGAACTTGATCAGTTATTACAACTCATTAGGATTTAGAGATGCCGCTATCGTTTCAGATTCCGTTTCTAGAAATGAGAAAGGATACAACATCAATGTAAAACTGAATGAAGGAAAGAAATATTATATCGGTGATATTAATTTTATAGGAAATACAACGTTCTCTACAGAATTCTTGCAGAAGATCTTGGGCTATAAAACTGGAGATATCTATGATGCTGTAGGATTCAACAAAAAAGTTGGAGATGATGGAGGTAAAGAGGATGACTCTGACCTGAAGTCCATTTATATGAACAATGGTTTCCTTTTTTCCAATGTTACACCAATAGAAAAATCTGTAAAAGGAGATTCTATCAATTTGGAAATCAGAATCAATGAAGGTGAAAAAGCAACTTGGAATCGTGTAACGTGGTCTGGGAATACTACGACACATGATCACGTGATCCTTAGAGCACTTAGAACAAAACCAGGAACATTATTCGCTAAAACAGATATCAAAAGAACTTATTTTGAATTGGCAGGGATGCAGTTCTTCGATCCTCAACAGATTGGGACAGATGTGAAGCCAAATCCACAAGATAATACCGTAAATATGCACTGGACATTGGTGGAGAAAGGTTCTTCTCAGGTGCAGTTGCAAGCTGGTTATGGTGGAGGTTCTTTCATTGGAACGCTAGGTTTGACCTTCAACAACTTCTCTTTGAGAAACTTCTTGAAATTCAAAGATTTTAAACCAGTTCCACAAGGTGACGGACAAACTTTATCTCTACAAGCGCAGGCAGGACAATATTTTACCAATTATGGAGTTTCTTTTACAGAACCTTGGGTATTTGGAACAAGACCAACCGCTTTAAGTATTGGTTTGAATTATTCTAATGTGAATTATTCTTACTCAACAGGAGATCAAAAAATGAATATTTTCTCCGCTACTGCAGGTCTTACAAGATTATTAAAATGGCCGGATGATTACTTCTCGCTTTACACCGGGATACAATATCAAAGTTATGACTTCAGCAATTATCCATTCTATTTTGGAGATGCGTTGGAATATAATGGGAGTACAAAATCATTCAGTTTCAATATCGGCCTAAGTAGAAACTCGGCTGGTCTAGATCCCGTTTTCCCAACTTATGGTTCCAATATAGAAGCATCTTTGAAGTTTACGCCGCCATATTCTTGGTTCAGTAACAAAGATTACTCTACAATGAGTACTTTGGATAAGTACAAATGGATGGAGTTTTATAAAGTGAAGCTAAAAGCAGATTTCTATAATGAAGTGATTGGGAAACTTGTTTTGAGAACAACCGGAGAAATGGGATTCTTGAACGGCTATAGCAAAGAACTAGGGCCACCGCCTTTTGAAAGATATTATGTGGGAGGTGTAGGTTTGTTCAATGGTAGATTCGATGGTAGAGAATTAGTTCCTTTGAGAGGTTATGAGAATGCCTCATCTACAGGATTTAGTTCGTCATCTACATATGATATCACGCCATACGGTGGAGCTACGATCTATAACAGATTTGCAGCAGAGTTAAGATATCCGATATCTATGAACCAGACCGCAAAGATTTTTGTATTAACCTTTGCTGAGGCAGGAAATGCTTGGAACAGCTTCGGGACATACAATCCATTTAAACTGAAAAGATCAGCTGGTTTAGGTATCAGAGTATCCATGTCAGCATTTGGATTGATAGGATTTGATTTCGCCTATGGATTTGATAAAACTTTAGGAAGTTCTGAACCATCAGGATGGCAACAGCATTTCTTGATGAATCAACCATTATAAAAATAAACATTATTTTTGTCAGATGAAAAAAATTGCATTAATTGTAACAATTCTTTTTACCACTACACAAATCTATGCACAGAAGATTGGCGTAGTAGATACCAACTATGTACTAAGTAAACTGCCTCAGTATAAAGAAGCAGAAAACAGACTTAATTCACAAGTTACCCAATGGCAAACCGATTTGCAAAAACTGCAGTCTGAGTATGAAAGAAAAAGAGAAACTTTTGAAAATGAAAAAGTTTTGCTCGTTGGTGATCAGTTGAAACTACGAGAAAAAGAAGTTCTTGATTTGGAAGCTGGGATTCGGAATACAATTGGTGCAAGATTTGGATCTAATGGCGAAGTTAATCAGCTGAGATCTAATCTGACAAAGCCTTACCAAGATCAAATCTGGAACGCTATAAAAACGGTCTCTACCAAAAATAATTTGGGTATAGTTCTTGATAAAAGTAACAACATCAGTGTCATATTTTTAGATAAAAAATATGATTATACAGAGGCTGTTTTAGCATTATTGGTAAAAACCTTACCTAAAGTTGATGAGAAAAAAGGAACACCAAGTTCTAAGATAACACCCAAAGCCAGACTCCAAAAAAGAGGTGGCGGAACAGAAAAAGGCGAACTGAAAGGCAATTAAATTAATATAAATATATAAACATAACTTTTTAAAATGAACAGATTAAATGTATTATTAGTAGCGGTTGTAATGGTTTTTGCAACAGGATTTGCAAACGCTCAAAAATTGGCTTCTGTAGATGTAAACGCAATATTTTCTTCTATGCCGGAAGCGAAAGCTCTTGATCAGCAACTACAAAATTTGCAAACTGCAAAACAAGCAGAATTAGAAAAACAAGGTAAGTCTCTTCAGGACTTAATGAAAAAATACCAAGACGAGGCTCCTAAGCAAACCCAAGCTATCAACGAGCAAAGAAGCCAAGAGGTTCAAAAACTTCAGGATAACCTTCAGCAAATTTATGCTGCAGCTCAAAAAGATGTTGCAGATAAAAGAGAAGCAGGTTTAGCACCACTTGAGAAAAAAATCAATGATGCTATTTCAAAAGTTTCTAAAGCAGCAGGTTACGAGTACGTTTTTGATGCTTCTACTCCAGCGTTGCTTTACAAGGCAGGTGTAGATGCTACACCAGCAGTTAGAAAAGAATTAGATCTTTAATAGATACCGATCCATTAAAACCGCTCTTTTTCGGAGCGGTTTTTTTATTTTTGTACCATGGAAAAAGAATTCTCATCTACCGTAAAAATTCGTTTTGCAGATTGCGACCCGATTGGTCATCTCAACAATGTCAAATACCTGGAATATATGCTCAATGCCCGGGAAGATCACGTGGAAGACAACTACGGATTCACTTACGAGCAATATACAAGAGAAACAGGTTGCACATGGGTCACTATTCAGAATGAGATTGCTTATCTGAAGGAAGTAAGATATAACTCAACCGTTCAGATCACAAGCAAGACCATTTTTGTGGATGATATCACAGCGGTAGTAGAGTTGTTGATGAAAGATGAGAATGGAATCGTTCATGCGGTTTTTTGGTTAACGGTGATTTATTTCAATATGAAAACCCGAAGAGCAGAAAAAATGCCAGACGCCACATTGGAAAAGTTTTCTCAATTTCTTGTGGAGATCGATCACAAAACATTCAAAGAAAGAGTAGGTTATTTGAGACTTCAGAATAAATCAAAATAATATGAAAAGAATACTTGTTATAGGAGGGAATGGTCAGTTGGGGCATTGTCTTCAGAAATTGGCACCAAAATATCACGATCAGTATGATTTCAATTTTACCGGATCATCTGTTTTGGATATTACAAATTATGAACAAGTGGATACTGTTTTTGCAGAATACCAGCCAGATTTTGTGATCAATGCTTCCGCTTATACAGCGGTAGATTTGGCCGAAAAAGAAACTGAAAAAGCGTTTGCTATCAATGCGGAAGGCGTAGGGAATTTGGCTCAGGTTTGTAAAGATAATAATGTGACCTTGATTCACGTTTCCACAGATTATGTTTTTGATGGGGAAACCAATCTCAGTTACTCGGAAGATGATTTTACAGATCCGATTGGAGCTTACGGAGCTTCAAAAAGAAAAGGAGAAGAATTGGCTTTGGAAAACAATCCGGAGACTGTGATTCTTAGAACTTCGTGGTTGTATTCGGAATTCAATAAGAATTTTGTGAAAACAATGCTTCATTTATTTGAGATTAAGGATGAAATGGGGATCGTAGGTGATCAGTTCGGACAGCCAACCAATGCGAACGATTTGGCGGAAGCGATTCTAGAAATCATTGATGCCGAAAATAAAACTTTTGGAATTTATCATTTCTCAAATTACCCGGAAACGACTTGGTTTGATTTTGCGAGTAAGATAAAAGAATTCTCAGGTTCTTCCGTTTTACTGAAATCAATCACGACAGAAGAATTCCCAACGCCGGCGAAACGTCCGAAAAGAAGCACAATGGCTCTTGACAAAATCGAGAAAGATTATAAAATAGAACCAAAACATTGGGAAAATAGTCTGAGAGATTGCGTAGAAATTTTAAAGATCACAAATGCGTAAAATACTATTTTTAATTAGCATTTTTTGTTTTCAGTTCTTTTATCTCCAGAGTATTACACTTAACAAAGTAGATAAAATTAATGAAAACAAAGACAGATTTTTTTATAAAATAACAGAAACTTCAAAATCAGAATTTTTAGGCGAAATCCTTGTGAATGGATTCTCTAATGATGATGTAAAAACGTTTGACGAGGTTTATAAAAAAGCCAAGCAAGTTGGAGCTAATACGTTTTCTCTGAAGCCAATAGAAAGCGTAGATGGAACTTTTCAAAAGTTTGATCCTGCCTACTATATTCTGAATTTGTATTATACCAAACCTGATGATATTGATGAGGAAAAGAATGTTGCCTTTTTGATCTCTTCTTCAGAAAAAAATCAGAAAATCAATATTGATAATAAAACAACCGAAGTTAAACCAAGAAGCTTTCTGAAACTGAATCTTGTTGATAATGAAGTTTTGACAGTCTCTACCAGAAGATTATTAGGATCAACGGTAAAATTGGCAGGAAAATCCGGACAGCAAGCTTTGTACTTTTCTTTGACCAATTTCAAAATTCGTAGCAATGATAGTATTTACGGTGGGGTGAATCTAAAATCCGGCGATATTACGGGATTAGAAAAGTCTTTTGGTATGTTTTTGACTACAATATATTCTGAACAGAAAAAGGATTAATGTTAATAAATTGTCATAACAGATGGTTTATTTTCAGAATTTAATTGATTAACTTTATATAAGAAGATTTAAGACCGGGCAATTGTAATTCATTTACAGATCTCACATTGCACAAAAAAACAATCTGAGCGGAGCTGAATCTCAAATCTAAATCACACATATATTGGAAGAATTTTTTGAAAACGAACTTGCTAAAAAGTTCGAAGAAATGATAGAAAATAATGAAGAATTCTATTTCGATACAGAGGAATATGTAGAGATCATTATTTATTACTTGGAGTTGGGAGATTTCAGTTATGCAGAAATGGCCGTAAACCATGCTTTGAAGATCCATCCGAACTCCTTAGAAGTAAAAACAAAACAACTCGAGGTTTTCCTGGAGCTGGAACGTTACACGAAGGCCAAAGAACTGATAGATGAATTGCATCAGTCATCTTTGGAAGAAACAGACTTTTTGGTTTGTTGTGCGAAGTATTATTCCAACCTTGGGAATCCTAAAAAGTCTATAGAATATTGCCAAAAAGCTTTGGAATTGGAAGAAGAAGAGAATTTCCTTCACAATTTCATTGCGGATGAATATGTCAATCTGGATGATCCATTCAATGCATTGAAACATTATAGTTCGGCTTTGGAACATGATCCCTATGATGATTATTCTTTGGAGAATGTGATGCTTTGCTATAACTTGCTGAATCGTCCTCAGGAAGCTTTGGATTTCTTAAATCAATATCTGGACAAATTTCCGTTCTCAGAAACGGCTTGGTACGAGTATGGACAATTCTTCTTCAACAAAAAGAATTATGACGAGGCAATCCGGGGATTCGATTATATTTTAGCCATCAATTCTACTGCAGTTGGTGTTTATGCGAACAAAGCATCTTGTTACGAAGCTATAGGCGAGTGGGACAAAGCAATTGCTGTTTACGAGGAAATGCTGGAATTGGAATATACAAAGGCATTTACTTTTTACAAAATTGGTTTGTGCTACAAAGAAGCTAAGAAATTGGTTCCAGCCTTGACTTCTTTCCAAAAATCTTTGAGGGAAGACCCTCAGTTTTATCTGGCGATGATGGAGCAGTCCAACATCTACGAAGAAATGGGGAACACCAAAGAAGCCCTTTATTTTGCTCAGGAAGCTGTTGCCCTCAACGTTGGTAATTTGGAATATCAGAAGCGTCTGGCATTCCTTTACATCACATGTGGAGAGTATGAAGAAAGTTTGGCATGTCTGAAAAAATTGACGGAATCCGAACCGACAAGATTCTACAATTGGTATGCATACTCAGAAGTTCTGATGTTGATTGGAGAGTACGAGGAAGCTGTTGCAATTTTGGAAAAAGCTTTGTTAACTCACCAAAGGGCAGAATTGTATTACCAGTTGAGCAATTGCTATTTCAACCTCAAGAATAATGATGGGGAAGGTGTTTTGGCATTGGAAAAGGCTCTGCAGTTGGACCCAAGTCTAAGCAAGGATATGCAGCAAAAATATCCATTCATAAAAGAACAGGTCAAAAAAATAAAGACCAAGAAAAAATAAATGGAAAAGCTCAGAGTACTCTGAGCTTTTTAGTTGGCACTTATTTATTCAAGATAATTTGTTTGATCACAGGTTCGAGATTGCTTGGCAGGTCGGCATCTTTTATCTGATATCTGCTTATATTCATTTCTTTAAACCAGTTTTCCCAATAGGTTTTAATAACGTCTCCCTCAAACGGATTACCTTTTTCCGGATTGATTCCAAGAACTATCACTTCCAGATTATTGAGATTGTCATTGGCTGTAATGAAGCCAAAGGTTTTATCATCAATTTTGGTTTTGAAATCGGAAGTGTTCAGTTTCATAGATTTTACCAGTTCAGGAGTTAGATAAGAGGTCTTGTTTCCTTCAGAAAATTTCGAATCTTTGTGAAACATATAACCATCCGTAAGAATGAAAAGAATATTCCGGTGTTTGTCTTTGATGCAATAATCTTTCACCTTGTTTTTGAAAAAGCCCCAAATATCAGAGCCAACATATTGCTTGTCATGAATTGCTGATTGATAGATTTTTGCGGGAAGAGTTGAATATTTCCCATCTACGATACTGATATTTTCCCGAGACGTTTTTTTGTCAAATGAAACTTTCAACTGTTTTGCAAGATTGTTGATCTCCGAATCAGAAGGTTCTGGATTGAAGAATATCTGCATCTGATCATCCAGTTGTATTACCTTTTTACTTTTTACATGATCAATAAAGCCTGTTTTTATAGCTTTGATATATTCCAGATCTCTTTGGTAATATTCCATAGATGGGTTTGGGTATTTCTCTGGGTCGATCCTATCAGAAAGATCGATCATGATGCTGATGTTCAAATTTTTATTATTCGAAACAGAATCGTCGATTGCTGAACCGGAGTTTTCCTTAGGTTCATTTTTCTTACATTGTATAAAGAACAAAGGAATAAAAAATAGAATATATATATTTTTCATGGTTAATAATTTTTTACAGAACAGAAACATAGACAGAATTTTGACTGTCAGAATTTGCACCGACTTTATTAAGATTATAGTTGTATTGATTTTTACATTCTTCGATCATTTCCTGCTTTACAGGATGAGAAACCGCTAATTTTTCGTTCACGAACGTAATCCAGCCCTGGACATATTCCGAAGCGTACGATTTATATTCTTTGGTTGGGATGATAACACCATCAATGATATTCTGGAGTTCTTCGATTCTTCCCTTGGCTTTTATGATCAATTCTTTGATGCTTGCAATGCCATTTTTAATCTCTTCCATTTGTTTTTCAAATCCAAGGATTCTTTCTTGATGAACTGAAATGTCTTGTTGCTTTTTCAGCTGTTCATTTTTGATTTTATCTTTTTCTTTATGCTCTTTCATGATAAAATCGAAAACCAATCCCCAAATGATATAAACCACAAAACCAGCGAAAATAATTCCCCAAAACTGATTCTTTGTAAATGCTATCGATAGATCGAAGGGTGGAGAATCAAAGGTCTTATTGAGTTCATAAAGTTTGGATTCTATCTCATAAGCTAAAATGGCATCGAAAACGAATGTGACTACGAAAAGGAGAAACATTTTTACATAGTTCAACCAGTTTTTGTTCTCTCCGAACATGTGGATCAAGTAACCTAAACCAAGAAATACAAATGGTATCAACGTAACAAATGCGCCTTCCAAAGGTCCCTCATCCCAAGCTTTGTTAAAAGCCTGCGCATCCAAAACACTTTGCATGATATTTACATTGGGGTCAAATGTTTTGAAAAAAGCTGAAAACGAAGTGGAAATGTAGAATGCAAAAAGATAAAGGCTTATCGGAATCAATAATAATAAACCAATCCAGAATTTTGTTGAAGCACCTTTGCTGGCGTTGATATGATATATCTCTGGATTTTTTGGAATGTCGTTAATCTCGAATTTCAAAGTTTCGATTTTGTCCTGAACAGTTTCAATATTATTCTGAACTTCTTTGATCTGTTCTTCTTTATTGTCGAGAGAAACGGTAAGACCTTTGATTTCGGTTTCCTTATTTTTCTGTTCGTTGATATAAGGTTCTTTCAGCTTATTTTGTTTTTCCGCTAATTCTTTTTCCTCATTTTGAAATTTAGAATAAATCGCATCCAGACAGATTGATAGAGCAGTGTGATTTCCACTATTTCTAGAACTGTCTCTATAACCAGATTCGTGGTAAGTCCTCTTTCTGCTTTCCTCTGTTGATTCTCCATTATTATTGGTTTCAACAATTTTCAAAGGAGATTCTTGCTTCTCTATGGAAACAGGTTTTAATCTGAAAATGTTTTTGATATTATTGACCATGGTTTTAGTTTTTTAAGTCATTGATAATGTCAGTTTTGCTTTTTCCTTCTTTTACAGAATCGATGAAGTAATCCACGATCTGTAATACATTTTCTTCCATGAATCCGAACATCAATACGTATTTTTCCAAAGAAGTTCTCTCATTGGGAGAAACGATACCATCTGCCCAGATCATTACAGTAAGATCATAGAGATAATCAATTTTTTCTTCAATACTTTCCGGGATGACGATTTTTGAATTGATGGGATTCAAAAGAATTTCGTCCAATTTTTTAGAAGAAATTCCTCTTTCTTCGGCTGATTTGTAAAGTGCTTTCAGTTCCAGTGGACTGAAATTGTCATCACACAATGCCATTTGATAAAGCCTTAAAAAATGGGCTTTAAGATTTTCGGTTGGTTCTATGATTTCATTCATTGTTATTTATTTTTTTTGATGAAGTTTTGATGATTCTGTCTCTGCTGAATGTTTTTTTCTGAACTAAGGTTTCTGAAGCAATTTCTTCGGGTAGTTCTTCCTGTTTTTTTCTGATAAAGATGAGAAGCAAGAAGAGAATTCCTGTAACAATATCAATTGGAATCCAAATGCCTTTACGATAAAAATGAATTGGAAGAATCGGATTGAATAAAATCAGAATTATCCCGAAAACTATTACCCAATAAAATTCTTTTTGTCTTCCGAAATGATAAACCGCAATTCCTGCCGCGACAGAAACAATGATTCTAAGAAATGTATAATAGAATAATGGAAATGGAAGAACTGCGATAAAGCAACTTAGAGCGCAAAAAGAAAAAAATGTTTTGTAAATAATTTCCAGGCGACTCAAATTATTAGATGTTCTCATGGCTAATTGCATCCAGAGCAATAACTCTTATCTACATATTCCTTATTACCACCAGAAGATAGGTAATAACATCCGCCTTTCTCTCCAACGTGTAATGTATGTCCATTATAAGAACAACCGCTGTTTGAACTTTCATTTCTTTCGCAAGAGATTAAATGTGAAGAGATTAAAAAAAGTAAAATTATTTTTTTCATGATTAATTTATTTAATTTTCTAAAATCTAATTACATCCAGAGCAATAGCTTCTGTCCACATATTCCTTACTGTTTCCTGACCAATAGTAACAACCGCCTCTAGGTCCAACTTCTAATGGATAGCCATTATAGGTACAGCCGTTCTTCTTTGAATAAGATTTTGATGATTTTTTCTTTTTAGAAGTTTTTTTATTCTTCTGTTGTTTAGTGAAAAATTCTGTGTTTTTAGAATCGTTTGTTGATGCGTTGTACGTAGTTGGAATTAATAATCCTGCAGTGAATAGAATAAAAAGTAGTTTTTTCATAGTATTTAATTAATCTTTTAGCTTTTATGACAATCTTTGGAACATTTCCAACATCCATCAATTTTTTTATAAGGATGTTTTCTTTTTGCTTCAATAATTGCATCTCTACAATTATTGAAAAATCCTAAATAATCTCTGTTCATTAAAGGAAGATACGTGCAGTATTCATCATGAACTTCATGGTCTCCGTTGTTTTGAGCGTTAAGATTTAAATAATACTTTTTCATAACGATTGTTTTTTATTTGTTTAACACTCCAAAAGTACCTCTGCCTCATATTCTTTTTTTACGGATTTCCGTAAAAACAAAAAAACTTTCAAATTAATTTGAAAGTTTTTAATAATAGATGTTTATGATTGGAATTTATATGATCCCAAAGTCTTTGCAAAAAGCGATCAGATGCTCATTGCTATTCACTTCTAAAGATATTTTGATATCTTTTAGTCTTTTCTCTATTGCACTCATGCTGGATGGTTTTATATTTTTCTCTTTAAAATGGCTTGGGATATCTTTCAGAAGTACCCCTTTTGCAAGCAGAGAAATCAAAAGTATATCATAAGGGGTAAATTCAAATGCGTTTTTTTCTATACCTTTTAGGTCATAAGAAATATATTTTTCTTTATTGTAAACAGATTTTATAGCACGTTTCAGATCTTTCACATCTTCTCTGGCTTTTCTTACATAAGCATTGATCTGTTGTTTTTGGAAAAGATCATCGATGATGCTTTGTTTCTTATTGACAGAGAAAACAATCACTCTTAGATCAGGCTGGATCTCTTTTGCCTTGTCTATCAATTGTTGACCGTTTTTGATATTTTGTTCCCTATGGTCTTCTTCAAAGGAAAGGTCCGTGATCAACAATTCAAAAGGATCATCGTTTTGAATGGCCATTTTGATTCTGCTCAAAGCATCATCGCAGTAGCTGACATATTTCGGGTCTGTGATTTTCAGATCTTCCAAAGCTTTTTGGACAGAGATATTAGAGCTCTCATAATCTTCGGCTATCAGGACTTTTGTAAACATATTATTTAATTTTAAAGAGGAAATGATAAATTGATTTTCAGCACATTTTTTGTTTCTGTGTCAAAATTAATTGTTCCATTTATAGAAATAATACGGTTTTCCATATTTTGAAGACCATTCTTAGGGGAAAGTTCATTTATTCCTATTCCGTTATCGATATATGAGATAAATATCCTTGAATTTTCATTTAAAAATTTCAAAGAAACTTTGTCGGCCTGGCTGTGTTTTTTCATGTTGGTCATCAGTTCCTGAAGGATCAGATAGGTTTCTGTCTTTTGCAGCAGATTGGTATTTTCCCAGGTTTCAGCTTCATTTCCTGTAATGAAGATATGTACAGATTTGGAAGAGTAGGATGTCAGCATATTGGAAAGCTGATCCCGGAAATTTTGTTTTTCCGAGACATCCGAATTTTCATAGGAAATATTACGTGAAGTTTCATACACATTCTCCAAACCAAAAAGGAGAGAATCTTTGTCAATATAATCAGTGTTTTCTACTTGTGACAAGATTTGATAAATCCTGTTGGCAACCCTGTCATGTACTTTTTTGGAATATTTCAGTTCGGTATTTTTTACTTCTAATAGTTTTTCCTGCTGAAGTCTTTTTTGCCTTTTTTTAAACCATAGAATTGATAGAACTAATGCTAAAACTATAACTCCAATAACAAAGTATTGTTTAATGATATGATTTTGCCTTTCTGTGCTTTCTGCTGTTGCCTTTAGAAAATCGGCCTTGTTCTTTTCTGTTTCATAACGAATTAACGCAAACTGATTCTTAGCTTTATTTCTTGCTGTTTGAACGCTGTCATTAAGCTTTTGATAAACTTGAAAATAATATTTTGAGTTTTGAGGATTTTCTAGAGTAATTAATTTTTGTAAAGCTTCAATCTGATCATCAGGACTTTGCAAATCTTTGGCTATGGAATACATTTTTCTTGAATATACTAATGCAGAATCCTGATTGTTTTTAATATAATAATCTGCAATATGAGCGTAGCTTGAATTTAATCCCCAGTTATCTTTTTCTTTTAATCTTATATTTAAAGCTTTTTGAAATTCTGGAATTGGATTGTAATTTGCGTTTTGAAGCCATTTTGTATAAGCAAAATTTGTTAATGCTTTTGAATAATCAATTTTTCTTTTAGGAGTTTCCTTTAATATTTGATTATAAATTTTTAAAGCTTCTTTATAATTTTTAATTCCATGAAATGTTAAAGCTTTGTTATTGAGGTAGATGTAATCGTAAGAAAGACTGTCTGAATATTTAATGGCACTATCAAAAAATCTTAATGAAGTGTCATAATTTTTTAAATTAAATGAAGCTATGCCTAGATTATTATAGTTGGCTTTTAGATATTTGTAATCATCAGGTTTGTTTTCATTAAAATATTTCGTTGCTTCCAAAGAAATTTCTTGTCCTCCAAAATAGTCACCTTTATCAGTGGAAATAATACCCATATTCATTAGGCATTTTCCTACACCTAAACTGTCTTTATTTTTGAGAAATATTTCTTTTGCTTTTCCAAATTCAATAAAAGCATTTATGTTATCTCCTTTGTCAAGATATTCCCAGGCTTTTTCATAAAAAGGATTGTTTGATTTTGTAGTTTTGGGAGTTTTATCCGAACAGGAATAAATAAATATGATTAGTAAAAATGGTAATGTTTTCAAGTTTATTAGTTTCCACCGAAATTAAAAAAAATAAGCGAAAGATCAATTCTTTCGCTTATTAAATTAATAATTCTTATTTTCTTGGAATTTGACCTTCTTCTCCACCTGTATCACCTACGAAAGATTGTTGAACTGAGATAGTGGAATTTTCGTCATTGGGTGAAATCTGATTAGAAGGATTTGAAACCAATCCTAATAGAATTAAAAGTAATTGTATCATTTGTTAAAATTTTTAATTAAACAAACATAACAAAAAAGGCAGTAAATTTTACCACCTTTTAAAAATTATTTAATAGGAGTTTGTCCCATGTCACCACCAGTATCCCCCGGATTTGGTTGTGCTACTGAAGTTGTTGTACCCCCATCATTCCCACAGTTTGACGTATTATTATTTGCATTAGAAGGATTAGAAATTAGTCCCAATAATATTAAAAGTAAGTTTAACATTGTTTTAAAAATTTAAAAATTGACATTCGTGTTCTTCCCTGCGACACAGGTCGCAAGCAGGTTTACACAGTTTTGAAAAAAGAAGCGCTTCTTAAATTTTTGGGAAGTTGAACCTTCAAGAACGGAAGAGAAATTTCTGCTTCCCAGGTCAGAGATCGATCTCCGTTCTATCTGGTTGTTTTTTGAGATCAGTTTTGTAACTTTGTTTTTGTAATGTTTTGTTTATCACTGATTTCTGATTACAAATTTCAGGTAAAGTGATTGTCCAATCCCAGACAGAGAATGGACAGGAAATAGAGACAAATATTATGGGTTTTATGGAAATCCGTAATTTTTTGGACAATGATTTGTCTAATTTGGACAACGATTTAATTCTTCAAGTAAATTATATGTATGATAAGAAGAAAATTTTAGTCAAAACTGTGTTTGATGAGACAAAAAAAATACTTCCAAGAGGAAGTAAAAGTTCGGTTGCTACTTATCTAAGTTTGGAATTTGAAAAAAGATTTGGATTTTCAAAAGATGAAAGGACATTTGTTAGGTTTTATACTTCTTTGATAGAAAAGGATAAGAATTATGATATAGATGATGTTACCTTGGACTGGTTTAGTGAATGTCTCGGTTATAAAGATTATGAGACATTTTGCCAAACACATAATTTCAGTAAAATAAATGAAGATTCTTCGTTTACTAATGTTAATGTTACTTTTGATAACGAAGCCCAATCTTTAACAGAAAAACTGTCTCAAATTGTCGTTAACATAACGACTGCGCCAGTTTTTAATTTTCAAGAATTTCTTACCAAGCATAGTAATTTAGGAATAGTTGGTGTTATCCTCTGCGGAAGTATGGTTGTTGGAAATAAAATGTATAAATCTGATGAGAATGTCCCAGAAAAACAAAATATTGCAAAAGAATTGGGGCTGCTACAGACTTTGTCAAAGCAGTGCATGTATTGGAACGGAAAAGAATATGTTCCGGAAGATTGTAATCATATTAAAGAGAATTTGATTGCAATTGACTCAAAAAAAGTCTCCAATTTCAAAAAAATTACTCGGCCAGATACAATTAGATCAATAAAAGGAATTTGGTATTCCAAATATCAAAATGAAGTAGAATTCTTTACTGCGGACGGTAAAAATCCTGAAAATAATAAAGAATTACATCCGGTAACAGAACGGATATTGAATAAATATATATTGTCTAACGATTGATTAGTTTATGAAATCTTCGGCTTACTCCTCAAAAATATCAATCCGGCCAAAATGACCAAAGCACCAACAGATTGCTGCGTCGTCAATTTCTCACCATCCAGAATTCCCCAGATAATTGCTACTATCGGCATCAACAAAGTCACAGTAGAAGCAAATAAGGGCGTAGAGATACTCAATAATTTATAATTCATCATCATTGCCAATCCCGTCCCGAAAATTGATAATATCGCCACAAAACCCAATCCTTCCAAAGTATCTTGATTCAACGTCAAATCTTTGAAGAAGCCAGCAAAAATCAAAGCTATCAATGACGGTAAGAACAAGACGAAGGAAAAGACATAGGCCGACATCAAAATCGCTGGAACTTCGTGTAGCTTGGATTTGACGGTTGTAGTACAAATCGCATAGAGCAGAACCGCAAGAATCAATAATAGAATTGGATAGATTTTGATTTCACCACTTTCGCCACTTCCCAAAGCCAAAATACACGCACCGACAAAACTTATCAGAACACCAAACAGTTGCCTTTTTGTCGTCGAGAATTTCCAAACCAAAGAACCCACAATAATCACAAATATCGGCATCATAGAATTGATGATTCCTGCAATGCTGCTGCTGATCTCTGTTTCTGCCATTGGAAAAAGGAACATCGGAATAAAACTTCCCGTCAATGCTGCAATGATCAGCCATTTTAAATGTCGTTTCGGAAAGAGCTTGATTTTTGAGATGGCGTAAGGCATTAATACAATTCCGGAAATCAATACACGCAAAGCGCCCACTTCGTAAGGATTGAAATGGTCAAGCGATTTTTTGATCAATATAAAAGATGATCCCCAGATCACAGATAATGCGATGAGAAGGATCCATTTTTGTTTTTCTGCTGTCAAGGGATTTGTTGTTTTAAGATTTTTAAATAATCGATTTTAGGAATCATTTTTGCGCCCAGACTTTCCAGATGTTCAGAATGGATTTGACAATCTATAAGTTCCCATTGATTGTGATATTTTGTTGTGAAATGGATAAATCCTGCTTTGGATGCGTTGGAAACTTTTGCAAACATACTTTCGCCACAAAACACATTTCCGACTTGTATTCCGTAGAAACCACCAACCAATTCGCCGTTTTGCCAAACTTCAAAACTTTTCGCTTTCCCAAATTGATGGAGCTTCACAAATGACTGTATCAGTTCTTCATTAATCCATGTTCCATCTTGGTCTTTCCGTTCCGCCATTTTACAGTGCCTCATCACATCCTCAAAACATTGGTTTTCTGTAAATTCAAAAACGTCATCTCTCAGAATTTTTTTCATCGATTTTGAGATTTTTATTTCATTAGGAATCAAAATAAATCTCGGGTCCGGGCACCACCAAAGGATTTCTTCGCCTTCATTGTACCAAGGAAAAAGCCCCAATTGATAGGCAAACCAAAGTCTTTCGGGTTTCAAATCACCACCAATGGCCATTAGTCCATCTTGCGGGTCATAAAGTTCGGGGTCAGGAAAAGAAATATCTTCTGGGTCTAAGCGGAACATTTTTAGGAATATATTTAATTTAATTTCTCGCAGATTTGACCAATTAATCAGATTTTTTAAACTGTTATCTGCTCAATCTGCAAAATCAGCGAGAGCTAAATTTATCTGATTTTAATTTCATTAATAGATTTTACAAAACCTTGTCGCGCCTCTTCATAATGCTCGTGTTTCCCATTTTTCACCACCCATTTTCCGGCAACAATAGTTCCAAGCAAATGCGAAGAATCGGACGAATAAACAATCGTATTGCAAAGATTTTTAAGAGAGGAAGTCGCGATTAAAGGCGCTTTCGCATCAATCATAACCGCATCAAAACTTTGTCCTACCTTGAAGAAATTTTCATTCTCAAAAGCCATCGATTTCCGTCCGGATTTCCAAGCCGTCTTCAAAGCATTGAAACCGCTGTCACCAAGATTCGGCTGGAAAAATGTATCACGTCTGTGCGTGTGAATCCGTTGTCCGTAATCCAAAATCCGCAAATCTTCCAAAGGATTCAAACAAATCTGACTGTCTGTTCCAATCGACCAATTCCCACCAAAATTCTGATAATCCTTAAACCTAAATCTTCCATCGCCCAAATTTCCTTCCGTTGACGGACAAAGCACGATGTTCGCACCAGATTTCGCAATGCCCTCAACCTCGTTGTCTTCCAAATGGGTACAATGAATCAAATTGAAATTTTCATTCATATCGCAATTTTCCAAAAGCCATTCAGCAGGCCTTTTCCCGTAGAAATCCACAGAATCTTTGATTTCCTTCAACTGTTCCGCGATGTGAATGTGAAACGGATAATCTCTCGAAAGCAAAGCTGACTCAATCAGATCCTCTTTCTGAACGGCTCTCAAAGAATGCGAACCAACCGCCAGATTAGCTTTGTCATAAAACTTTATCGACTGCTTCGAAGCTTCCAACAATTGATAATAATCCTCAATATTTTTTGAAATAAAACGTCTTTGCAAATCATAAGGCTCAGTTCCAAAATTCCCTTTCTGATAAAACATCGGAATCAACGTCATTCTGATCCCGACTTTTTTTGCTGCTGCGACCAATCTTTCGCCCATTTCTGAGAGATTTTGATAAGCTTTGCCGTCTTTATCGTGATGCACATAATGAAATTCCGCCACCGAGGTATAACCGTTTCTCAGCATTTCTGCATATAACATTGCCGCAACATCTTCCATTTGCTCCGGCGAAAGCGACAACGCAATTCTGTACATCGCATCGCGCCAGCTCCAGAAATCATCCGGAACGTCCGAACCTTCAAAATATTCCGCCAAACCGCACATCGCATACTGGAACGCGTGCGAATGCGCATTCTGAAATCCCGGCAAAACATAACCGTCCACGTATTCGCCTTCGGGAGTTTCCACGGTTTTCAGTTCAGAGATATTTCCGGCGTCGTCCAGCTTTACAAAAGCATTTTCCATCCATCCGTTTTCGGTCAGTAATCCTTTGAATGTGTACATTTTATGTGTAATAGTGTTTGTATTTAATTTATCAGGCTGAAGCTCTCGAAGCCATTTTTAATTGTTTGGGCAGCTTTTTCCGCCTTCCGCTCCCAATCTTTTTTGCAGAATGTTTCCAGTTCAACAGAAGGCAAGACCATGCAAAAAAGGATTTCCGCTCAAGTCGGGCTGCGGTTTTCATGGTAAAACAAACTTCAAGATAAAAAGAGAGTCTGTTTTTCCAAAGTATTCAAATCTGCAAAAATTTGCTTAATCTGCGAAAATTTAAACTTTATCAATTGCTTCAATCAGTTTCAAAAACATCTCTTTCAAAACCACCTGAATTCTCTCTGCATTATCTTCATCATAAGTCATTTCCGAAGAATCCATATAATTCGTCTTGCACATTTCCAGTTGCAAAGCGTGAATGTTTTCTTTCGGTTTTCCGAAGCTTCTCGTGATATAACCACCTTTGAAAGGATGATTGTGAGAGAAACCGTAGCCTTTATTTTGCAAAGAGAGAATTGTTGTTTTAATTAATTCAGGACTCGCAGAAGATTCATCATTATCGCCAAGAATCAAATCCGGAAAATCCTCAGAACGAATTCCAGGAACAGATTTCCTAATCGAATGCGCATCGAACAACAAAACTTTCCCGAATTCAGTTTTTGTATTCTTCAAAAGTTCGTCTAATTTCTCGTGGTAAGGTCTGTGATACAATCCAACTCTTCTGGAAACTTCCGTCGAATCCGGAACGCAGCTATTTTTATAAATCTGATTTCCATTAAAATCCGTAATGGTAACAACATCCGTGATCACTCTTCCGTCGTTGTAAAGCGGTTGATTTTCCGGATTTCTGTTCAGGTCGACAACCCATCTGCTATAATTGGCCGTAATAAGTGTAATTCCCAGGTCAGTTGCAAAACCATAAAGCTTATCGATAAACCAATCTGTATCGTCCAATTTATCAGATAATTCAGGATTCATCTTGGATCTGATATCTTCCGGGATCAATGTTCCTGCGTGAGGAACACTAATGATAATGGGAACTTTCGGAGCAGTAGGTTCAGTGATTTTAAAAATTTCCATAGTTTTTTTTGAAGTTGAAATATAAAAAGAATCCCTGCATCTTTTATCAAAAATGCAGGGATTTATTATAGATAGATTCTAAAAATCTTAGAATGGCAAATCGTCATCTTCATCCTCTGCGAAAACGTTCTTGTTCTCAGCAGCCGGTTGACCTTGATTTGGAGTCGCTTGGGTTGGTTCGTTGAAATCAGAAGAACCTCCTTTTTCCATTCTCCATCCAACGATAGAGTTGAAATACTTTACTTCACCTTGTGGACTGGTCCATTCTCTTCCTCTGATATTGATATGAACCTTTACGCTATCTCCAACTTTGTAGGCGTTTAGCAAATCAACTTTATCTTGAGTGAATTCAATATTAATTGGTTGTGGATACTGTTCTTCAGTCAAAAGAACTAGTTCTTTTTTTTGAAATCCGCTTGCAAATGTTTGTAAATCAGAAATCTTCTTGATCGTTCCTGTTAATTCCATGTCTCGAAAATGTTTTAAGTCTGTAAAGGTAATAAAAGTATTGATGTTATTCAAAAACAGTTGGTCAAAAAACTTTAAAAAAAATATTGAAATAATTTTGGAGGTAATATGAAAAGGCTCTATATTTGCACTCACCAAAACGAAAGAAAAGAAGTTCTTCAAAATAATGCGGATGTGATGTAATTGGTAGCCATGCCAGACTTAGGATCTGGTGCTTCACCGCGTGGGGGTTCGAGTCCCTTCATCCGCACACAACGAAAAAATTTCTAAGCAA